>Ga0335394_10000071_pt1 | contig 92894 bp, 70 predicted proteins | sample MAT03_FD_205741 | JGI IMG/M metagenome (GOLD analysis project Ga0335394, IMG submission 205741) | Freshwater microbial communities from Lake Fryxell liftoff mats and glacier meltwater in Antarctica - MAT-03 (spades assembly) (version 2) ... | reverse complement strand
ACCTCGCCCGTCAACCGCCGGCCCAATTCGAGTCGCGGATCCGCATCAGACAGCGTCACAAGAAAACTCCCCTGTTTTTTACTTCTCTGTTTCTTTTTGCGTCTGTCTCTGTCTCTATCTCTATCTCTATCTCAAATTTCAAATTTCAAATCTCAAATTTGAAATTTGAAATGGAAAGACTTCTCTCGTTTACTCTTGAAGTATCTTATCCAGCGGCGCGGCCAGTTGCGCGTGCAGCCCTAGTCCCTCTCGCAACGCCCGCTTCACTCGCGGGTCTTCCAGCCGGCTGGCATCCTTGCGAGCCACAATCCGATCGAGGTACGCCTGCCATAGCGCCGGGTGATCAACCACTCCGTCCAGCGACACGGGCGTGACCCCCGGCAATCCTACGCTGCTCATGGGCCACTGCACCGCAAATCGCTCGAGTGCTCCGACCAGCGGATCCCCCTGTGAGGCCGTACGGGCCAGCCGCAACAGGTCGGGCAGGTATCGCCAGGTGAGATCGATCGCATAGTGCCGCTCGGCAGCAGGGGCCTCGGGCGGAGCGTCGGCAAAAGCCGCCTCGACCACATCCGCCCCCGCATCGCGAAATACCGTGAGCTGCGCCGCACGATAGAAACGTTCAGCCCCCCATAAAGCTACCGCGGCGTGGAAGTTCGGCGGCAAGCCCGGATAGTCGGCCCGCACATCGCGCTCGCACTGCTCCAGCAGCCGGCACGCGGCCTGCGCCTCTTCCCGATCGAGCGCAGCAGTTAGCGGTCCGACCGTGACCTGGCCGCTATCGAACAGCGATTCAAGGAACTGAGGAAGACTCACGTGAGGAGGACACGAGGTCGCGAGAAGGGGTTCGCCGCCGCGATGCATTCTAAGGGGAGAACGCTGCGCGAGAGAAGCCGCCACGATGAAAAGCTCAAGTGGCTTCCAGCACCACCAGCGCGTCGGGCAGTTCGTTCACGTCCCCCGCTTCGCGGGGCAGCACCGGGGCCAGCAGCCGACCGGCCTCCTCAATCGTCTCGCATAGTGCCGACACCGGCCCGCCCTTTCCAAGCCGCGCCGAGAACTTTGCACACAGGGCGTCGAGTGCCCCTTGGCCCAGCTTTTCAAGCACCAGCCGATCGGCCGACACGCGCGCCATCCGTTCGTAGAGCGAGATGTACAGAAGCAGCCCTCCGTTGGCGGCCGTGTGGTGGACCCGTTGGTCGAAGAAGACTTGGCTCGACCGGGCGGCAACTTCTGCCTGCATCTCACCGGCCGTGGTGCAGAGCCTGCGCAGCCAGGTGATCCGGCTGGCCAGCATCGCCCCCAGCACAAATCCGGCCACCAATGCCGCCACCAACACGCCCGCGTGCCATTCCATTTGCCACACCTGGCCCCAATCCCCCGTTCCATGCACGGCCGACTGCCGGGGGAGAAACTGCCAGGCCAGCAGCACTCCGGCGATGGCTCCCCAGAGTCCCACGAGATCTTCCGGCCGGTCATAGCGGCCAGAACTAGCAGCGATCACGGGCACGATTTCGGAGCTGGTCAGCGCCTCGGCCGCGGCGACTTGCTGCGCCACGCGGCGGCGGTCTTCAGGGGAGATCAACGTTTGCGGCTTCATCATCGAGCGAGTTCCTTGGTTAGTCCATGTGGTGCAGGCGTCCCGCCTTTTGTGGTGCGGGCGTCCCGCCTGCTTGCGCTGCCAGTAAACCCAAGCCTTACCACGAGCCCGACGCTCCTCCTCCGCCCGAGAACCCTCCGCCATACGATCCGCCCGAAAAGCCTCCCCCGCCGGAGCGATTGTTCTGGGCCATGGTCCACAGCAGCCAGCCGACGCCGGCGAACACCAGCCCCCACATCAGCCAGGCCCAGCCGCTGGTCCCCCGGCGAATCAGCGACACGATGGTGAAGATGGCCAAGGCGATACCGCCAACTCCCAGGGCGTAGTGCCACCACGGCACCGGCGGTCGAGGGAGCGCCAGGCCGCGCGCCATCTTGTCCAGGGCATTCACTCCGGCCAGGATGCCGGCCGAGTAGTCCCCTTTCTTGAACTCGGGGATCATCAGCTCGTTCATGATTCGTTGGGCTTCGTCGTCCTTCGTACGTCCCCAGCCTCCGCCCAACTCGATGCGGGCCTTGCGGTCGTTCTTGGCCACCAGGATCAGAATGCCAGTGTTCCAGGTCTTGCCATACAACTCGGCATGACCGATCTGCCACTGATTGAAGAGCAACATGGCAAACGTCTCGATCCGCGTGCCGGGCTGGGCGTACGTCGAAATGGAGTCGATCGTCACCACCATAATCGGCGTGGCTTTGTCCGTAAGCAGTTTGTCGCATTGGTCGCGGATGGTGACCTTGTCGTGCGACGAGATCAGATCCGCTTGATCGAGGATGAACTCTCGCGGGCCAGGAGGCTGCAAGTCGATCTGGGTGCGAATTTGGTCCCCGGCCAACAGGCACAGGGTCAACAGAGGGATACAGGCTGTCGCGTGAGGCATGAAGAACTCGTTTTGACTGCGAATCGGCTCGAAGCACTGGGGCCGTGCGACCATGGCCCTCTCTTCAATGTAGACGAAATCGAACGCAAATCGGGGGCCAAGAATCGATTTTTCCCCTCTGCGCGTCACAGGCGGCGGTTCGCTACAATCCAAGCCGCCGCGGACGAGTCGAGCCTTTCATGGAACCTGCCCCCTGGGACCCGTGTCTTTGGAATGAAGAGCGAGCCCTCGCTCGACCGTGTCGAGTTTTCCCTGGAGTTTCTGCGTTGACTGAGTCTGCTGCCGATCCGCACCGTGAATTCGCCATCGACGTAGTCCGTCGACTGCGTGACGCCGGCTACCAGGCCTGGTGGGCGGGGGGCTGCGTGCGCGATCTGCTGATGGGCCGCAAGCCTAAGGACTACGACGTGGCCACCGATGCCCGGCCCGAGCAAGTCCGCGACCTGTTTGGCCGGCGTCAGACTTTGGCCGTGGGCGCCGCGTTTGGAGTGGTAATGGTCCGCGGTCCGCGCGGCACCACGCAGGTTGAAGTGGCCACCTTTCGCGAAGACGCCGAGTACCATGATGGCCGGCATCCGGACCACGTCACCTTCAGCGACCCGCAGCACGACGCCCAGCGCCGCGACTTCACCATCAACGGCATGTTCTACGATCCGCTGACTAAGGAAGTGCACGACTTTGTCGGCGGGCGAGAAGACCTGGCCCTGAAGGTCGTGCGCGCCATCGGCGAGCCGCGACATCGCTTCTCCGAGGACAAGCTGCGACTGCTGCGCGCGGTGCGATTCGCCGCCACGTTTGCCTTCGCGCTCGACCCCGCCACGCGCGAGGCCGCCCGCGAGATGGCTCCGCAGATTGGCGTGGTCAGCGCCGAGCGGATCGCGGCAGAATGGGAACGGATGCTGCTGCATACCAACCGCCGGCCAGCCGTGGAGTTGCTGCTGGAGACCGGCTTGCTGGCGGCCACACTCCCCGAACTGTTGCCGCTGGTCGCGCGAAGCGAACGTTGGGAGTTCACGCTGCGAGTATTGGCGCAGCTCGAATCGCCGTCGCTGCCGCTGACGTTGGCCGTGCTCTTTCATCAGGCGGCCGATTCGCCGCATTTGTCGGAAGATTCCGCGCGCCTGTGCGAGGCCGCTTGCTTGAGATGGAAGCTGGCCAACCGCGTCGAGGAACTGGCCGTGTGGCTGGTGCGGCAACAGCAGGCACTACGCGGTGCACGCCAGGCGCGTTGGGCGCAGATGCAGCGGCTGTTGATCCGCCCCGAGATCCACGAGTTGGTCGCGCTGGAGTCGGCCGTGCTGACGGTGGCCGGCGCGCCGACCGACGATCTGCAGTTCGTCCGCGAGAAACTGGAACTTCCCCCAGAGATCCTTAACCCCGCGCCGCTGGTGACGGGGGACGATCTGATTGCGCACGGCGTACCGCGCGGTCCGCTGTACAAGTCGCTGCTCGATGCCGCCCGCGACGCTCAGTTGGAAGGAACCGTCTGCAGCCAGCAAGAAGCCTTGGAACTGATCGACCGACTGCGCGAGTAGTGCCGGCGGAGTTTCAAGGTCTTGCTCGCCGGTGGGGAAGTAGTCACGATTGAATCTCAAATCTCAAATTTGAAATCTGAGATTTGAGATGGCAGGCACAAGACCTTGAGATGGCAAGCACCAAGACCTCTCCCGCCCGATCCTGAAAGACCTCTCCATGCCCAAGTATGTCATCGAACGCGAGATCCCCGGCGCCGGCAAACTGTCGGCCGCGGAACTAACGGCCATCTCGCAGAAGTCGTGCAGCGTGCTCAATAAGCTCGGGCCGCAGATTCAGTGGCTGCAAAGCTACGTGACGGATGACAAAGTCTACTGCGTGTACATCGCTCCCAATCAAGAGATGGTGGCCGAGCACGCCAAGCAAGGGGGCTTTCCCGCCAATCGGATTTCAGAAGTCCGCGAAGTGATTGATCCCACCACGGCCGAAAGCTAACCAAGAAAACGCTATGCAAGGCATCGCCGCCTTTCCAGACATCACTGCGCCCCGCTTTGTGGACCTTCCCGAGCCAACCTGCGCCGCGCCCGCCCAAGTTCTCTGCCGAACGCTGGAGCTCGGCATCTGCGGCACCGATCGCGAAATCCTGCACTCCGCTCACCCGATGACGCCAGCGGGCGAAGGTTTTCTGGTGCTGGGGCACGAGTGCCTGGCCCGCGTGGAATCGTTGGGAAACGGCGCCAGCTCCTTGAATTCGATTCCAGCGGTCGATGGCAGCAATCGTCCGCTGGCCGTCGGCGATCTGGTGGTGCCGACCGTCCGCCGGCCTGGCCCTTATCGCCAGCAGCGGCGGCTCGACATGCAGCCGATGGGGGCGTACATCGAGCGCGGCATCGTCGAGCTGCACGGCTTCTCCGTCCCGTGGTGGAACGAGCAGCCGGAGTTCCTGCTGCGCGTTCCGGAATCGATGCGCAGCCTGGCCGTGTTGGCCGAGCCGCTCTCGGTCGGCGAGAAAGGAATCAACGAAGCGCTGGCCGTGCAGGCCTCGCGACTGGGGACGGAAGTTTGGAAGAGCGTTCCTCCGCGTGTCCTGGTGACCGGTCTGGGACCAATTGCCATGACGGGCGTGATCGCCACCGTGGCCCGAGGTTGGCCGACGACCGTCTATGGCCGCGACAAACCTGATTCCTTCCGCGCTCAGCTCGTCGAGCAGTTGGGGGCGAAGTATCTGCCGGCCAACTCGACCGACCTGGCTCCGCAGGATGTCGAGGCTGACGGATTTGATCTGATTCTGGAGTGCACCGGCGCCGACGACGTGATGGTCGCCGCTTCGGCCACGCTGGCCTCGTGCGGCGTGCTGGTCTGGCTCGGCAGCACTCGCCGTCCCAAGCCGATCGAGCACAACATCTCGCGCATGATGCGCGACGGCGTGCTGCGCAATCACATCCATCTGGGCACGGTCAATGCGTCCCCCCGCGACTTCCGCGACGCCTTGCTGCATCTCGCGCAATTCCAGGCCTCGCGTCCCGCGGCGCTGTCGGCGCTGATCACCGCCCGCGTGCCTCCGGCCGATGCCCTGTGGCATTACGAGAATCGCGAGCCGCAGGGAATCAAGACCGTGGTCATGTATGGGTGAGCGGGAAGGATTGAGGATCGAGGATCGAGGGGAACATTTTGACCGCGACGTGCTAGTGCGAATGTCCTCATGGCAGGATACTCTGTCTTCCCTCGATCCTCGATCCTCAATCCCCCCCCTCCCCCCATGTCCTACCCCAAAATCAACCGCTTAAAAGACATCGCCGCCTTGCGAGATCGCCTGGCCGAGCTCCAGGTCGAACTGCCGCTCGATGACACGATCCTGTCGGCCGCCGAGGGCTCTCCCTTGGCCGAGTCGGTGATGGTCGGCGGTTTCAAGGTCGGCAACCGCTGGTGCATCCATCCTATGGAAGGTTGGGACGCCGAGACCAACGGCGCTCCGACCGAGCACACGTTGCGGCGCTGGCGGAACTTTGGGGCCAGCGGCGCCAAGCTGATCTGGGGCGGTGAGGCGGCGGCCGTGCAGCCCGACGGTCGCGCGAATCCCAACCAGACGCTGGCCTTGCCCGAGAACCGGGCCGGGCTGTCCGCGCTGTTGGCCGCCTGCGTCGACACCCACAAGGCGAACTTCGGCACGACCGACGACCTGCTGGTCGGCCTGCAGCTGACCCACTCGGGCCGCTTCTGCAAACCGAATGTGAAGACCCAGTGGGAGCCGCGGATTGCGTATCATCACCCGCTGCTCGACGAGAAGTTCAAGATCGATCCGATGGACGACTCGGTCGTCTGGACCGACGACGAGCTGGAGCACCTGATCGATGCCTACGTGGCTGCCGCCAGGCTGGCCGACGAGGTGGGCTATCGCTTCGTCGACATCAAGGCCTGTCACGGCTACCTGTTGCACGAGTTTCTGAGCGCCCGCGTCCGTCCGGGTCGATTCGGCGGAGACTACGAGGGACGCACGCGGTTGCTGCGCACGATCCTGGGCCGCATCCGCCAGGAGTGCCCGGCCCTGATGCTCGGCGTGCGGCTGAGCGCCTTCGACATCGTCCCCTACCAGACCAGCCGCGAGATCGGCCAGCCGATGCCTTTCGAGCATCTGCTCCCCTATCAGCACGGTTTTGGGACTGACCCCGACCGTCCGTTGGAGATGAAGCTGGACGAGACGATCCAGTTGCTCCGCGACCTGCGCGACGCGGGCGTGGCCACGGTGAATCTCTCGTGCGGCAGCCCTTATTACAATCCGCACGTGCAACGCCCCGCAATCTTCCCGCCGAGCGATGGCTACCAACCGCCGGAAGATCCGCTGGTCGGCGCGGTGCGGCAGATCCAGGCGGTGCGGCTGGCCAAGCAGGCGGTCCCCGACCTGCCGCTGGTCGGCAGCGGCTACAGCTACTTGCAGGACTACCTGCCCCACGCGGCGCAGGCCCTCGTGCGGGCCGGCTGGGTCGACTTTGTCGGGTTAGGGCGGATGGTCCTTTCCTATCCCGAACTGCCGGCTGACACGCTGGCCGGCAAGGGGATGGACCGCAAGAAGATCTGCCGGACCTTCAGCGATTGCACCACCGCGCCGCGCAACGGCATGATCTCCGGCTGCTTCCCTCTCGATCCGTATTACAAGGCGCTGCCCGAGGGGACGCAGATGAAGGAGCTGAAGCAGTTGTTGAAGGAGTGAACGCAGGTGATGGCTGAATCGCGGGACGTTGAATGCTATGATGACTGCCAGGTTCACCGATAGTCATCGACGGCTTCGAACGAGATGTGAGGGTTCCATGGCGACGATATCGTTGGAAGATGCACAAGCCCATCTGTCCGAGTTGATCGCGAGCCTTCAGCCTGGTGAGGTCATCACCATCACGCTCAATCAGCAGCCCATTGCAAGATTGTCGGCTGAGCAATTGCCCACGCGAAGTCCCCGGAAGTCAGGGAGCGCCAAGGGTCTTCTAAAAATCGTCGTGGAAGACGACGAACATTTGGAGGATTTCGCGGAGTACATGAAATGAAAGCGTTGCTCGATACGCATTCATTTCTCTGGTTCATACTTGATGACTCAAAGCTAAGCGAATCGGCGCGAAGCCTGATTGAGAATCCTGACAACGAGGTTGTCGTCAGCCCGGCAACTTATTGGGAAATCGCGATCAAGATCAGACTTGGCAAGTACACTTTGCCAGCGACCTACCAAGGGTTCATCGAATCACAGATTCTGGCCAACGACTTTCAGGTACTCCCCATCGAGCCGAAACACACCGCACTCCTCACCACAATGCCCTTCCACCACAAGGATCCTTTCGATCGGCTGCTCGTTGCCCAGGCCATCTCGGAAGAGATACCTCTAATCAGCATTGATGAAAAGTTAGACCCTTACGGGGTGCGTAGACTTTGGTGAGCTTCGCCGTCCGTGCCTTTTGAGCAGACTTCGCAAGCACGCCTCCTACTACCGGGCGATCTCCAGCACGATCTTGATCCCCTCGCCCGACTGCATCAGCTTAAAGCCTTGATGGAACTCTTCCATCGGCAGGACGTGCGTCAGGATCTCGTCCAGTTCGATGCGGCCCGCGACCAGGAACTTCTCGACCTGATACCAGGTCTCGAACATCCGCCGGCCGTTGATCCCCAGCAGCTTGGCCCCTTTAAAAATCACCTGGTTGGGCAGGTCGATCGTGACCGGCTTGGCCGCCAGTCCGAGCAGGGCCGCGGTGCCACCGTTCCGCAGGCAGTCGAGCCCGTCGGAAAGGGCTCGGCCGTTGCCGCTCATTTCCAGCAGCACGTCGACGCCGTGCCCGTTGGTCGCTTCGCGCACCCGCGCAACCCACTTGGGATCCTGCGCGCTGAAGGACTGATCGGCCCCCAGTCGCTCGGCGATCGCCAGCCGCTTGGGGTCCATGTCGGTCACAAAAATCTTGCCTGCTCCGGCGTGCCGCGCGATGCTCACGGCCATCAGCCCGATGATCCCCACGCCGGTCACCAGCACGTTCTGGCCGCTTACGCCGGCGGCCATGACCGTGTGCATGGCGTTGCCCAGCGGATCGAAGATCGCCGCCACCTTGTCGGGGATCACGTCGGGGACTCCCCACACGTTCCATTCGGGAATGGAGAGGTACTCGGCAAAGCAGCCGTCACGGTCGATGCCGATGATGTCGACATGCTCGCAGATGTGCCCTTCCCCCTGACGGCAGGCTGGGCAGCGTCCGCAGCCGATGTGCCCCTCGCCCGAGACCCGGTCGCCGACCTTGCGATGCTTGCAGGCCGCGCCGACCGCCACGATGCGGCCCACGAACTCATGCCCGGTTGTCACGCCCACGGGCACGCGGCTGGCGGCCCAGGCGTCCCACTCGTAAATATGGCGATCCGTGCCGCAGATGCCGGCATGCGTGACTTTGATCAGGCAGTCGGTCGGGCCGATCTTCGGCACGGGGACCCCTTCGACCAGTTCCAGGCCCGGGGCCGCGGCCAGCTTCTTCAGGCAGCGCATCTTCTCAGGGATCGCCTGGGAGGTGCTGGACGGAGGGAGAGCGGTTGCGGTAGCCATCGGCGGAGAGACTCCGGGGTGGGACTAAGCTCGGGATGCCAAGGAAGTCGCGGGACAACGATCAGACTACCGAGCGACACGGAGATTGACCAGAAGGAGGGGACGCCCGCTGAGGGCCAAACGTTGCGGGTTGGGGCGCGGAGGTCCCGCGGGACGTCGGCGCTGCGGGGGACGCGCAAGTCTGCGGGTTGAAGGCGGGCGTTGCGCGATGGCGGTGTCACTTTGCGGGTTGGGGCGCGGAGGTCCCGCGGGACGTCGGCGCTGCGGGGGACGCGCAAGTCTGCGGGTTGAAAGCGGGCATACACGACGGCGGTGTCACTTTGCAGGTTGGGGCGCGGAGGTCCCGCGGGACGTCGGCGCTGCGGGGGACGAGCAAGTCTGCGGGTTGAAGAGGGGCGATACGCGAGGGCGGTGTAACTTTGCGGGTTGGGGCGCGGAGGTCCCGCGGGACGTCGGCGCTGGGGGTTCGAGATGAGCCCCGTTTACGGGGCTTGTTCGGCGAAGCCGTCTTAGACCCGTGCTTTAGCACGGGTTCGCGCCGAGTCCGTTCCGTTTCTCCTCGCCTTTTCAGTTGCGACGGCCGCGGCAAAGCCGCAGCCGTCGGAACTGAAAAGCAGTCGTAGGGAGGATGGCGGTGACGCATCGAACCCGTGCTTCGCCGAACAAGCCCCGTAAACGGGGCTCAAGGAAGATCTTCATACATCCAGGCTCTGATCCCTCGTGGAAACCGGGGGCACAAAGTTCGGGACCCCTCCCTTCTGGATTATATCACAATACCAGACTTTTTCAAAACTAATTTATCGAACATTACTACTCCGGAGTGCCCCACGCCGGATGCGACGGGAATGCTACGCGACCTGCCACGCCGGGGGACTTGGCCCGTTCATTTTCGATTCACGCCTGCTCGCCGGCCATGTTGAGAGTCGACCCTTCCGGATAGAATCAGGGCCGATGCAAGCACTCCTCTTGGAGACGCGGCGAACGGAATGCCGCGAGATACGATGACCGCCACTGAAACCTGGACCGTCGGCCGGCTGCTGACCTGGACCACCGACTACCTGCGCGAACGCGGAGCCGACAGCCCCCGCCTGGATGCCGAGGTCTTGCTGGCTGAAGCCCGCGGCTGCCAGCGAATCGAGCTCTACACGGCCTTCGACCAGGCAGCGACCGACGAGGTCCGCACGGCCTTTCGCGAACTGGTCCGCCGCCGCGCTGAGGGGACCCCGGTCGCCTATCTGGTCGGCCGGCGCGAGTTCTATTCCCTCTCGCTGCGCGTCACTCCGGACGTGCTCATTCCCCGGCCCGAGACCGAACTGCTAGTGGTGACGCTGCTGGATCTGGTCAAGGCGATGCCGGCCGAGCGGACCTTTGTGACCGCACTCGATGTGGGGACAGGCAGCGGCTGCATTCCGATCGCCGCTTTAAAACATGCCCCGCGACTGAAGTTCACGGCGGTCGACATCAGTCCGGCCGCGCTGGACGTGGCGGCCAAGAATGCCGCTCAGCATCAGGTGGCCGAGCGGGCGACTTTTCTGGAGAGCGACCTGCTCTCCTCGGTGCCACCGGGCCAGTTCGACTTCATCGTCTCGAACCCGCCCTATGTGACCACGGCCGAGATGGCCTCGCTGCCCGTCGACATCCTCAAGCACGAGCCGCATCTGGCGCTCGAAGGGGGCGCCGGCGGGACCGACATCATCGCGCGGCTCATTCCGCAGGCGGCCGAGCGTCTGGCACCGCATGGGCATTTGCTGATGGAGATCAGCCCCATGATCGAGCCGGCCGTCCGCGAACTGCTGGAGGCCGACAAGCGGCTGGAGCGACTGCCGACGATCAAGGATTTGAGCGGCCACGCCCGGGTAGTACACGCCCGGCGGGTGTAGTCGGCTCGGCGTTAGTCGGCTCGGCGCTCGCGGGCCTTCCTGCGGCGCAGGTAACACCCCAGCCCCATCGAGGCCAACCCCAGCATGGCCCAGGTCGAGGGCTCCGGCACGGGCACGGCACTGAATGCCGTAGCGCCCAGTCCCACGATATCCAGCCCACCGGCTGACTCAGGTGTGTTGGTCGGGAAAAAAGTCGCATTCAGGTAGTCCACCAGATCCAGTCCGTTTCCCGTGACATCCGTCGCAAATAGCGAATAGCCGAAAATCTGGGTTCCGGCCGAAACCAATTCCGTGGTGGTAACAATGTTGCCCCCTAAGGGCTGATTGGGGACCGTCGAGGAAAGGCTTTCGAGCTCCGGCCCCCCCGCGGTGGCATAACGCAGCACCGTGTAGTCGTCGCTGGAGGGTGTCAGGTTGGTCGTTCCCCAGCCGCCGGGACCAAACGTGACCAGCGATCCGTAGTTCGTGGGGTCGCTTCCGGTGAGCCCCGTGATGGCGGCGATGCTGAAACCATCATGCGCCCCCGTCGCACCACGTTCCATGATCATGAAGCCCAGGGCGTCGCTGGCCGACATGCCGCCGGCAAAGATGTAGTCGATTCGTTCGATGTTATTATTGTTGCCGGCCCCGTTCCCTTGATTCGAGAAGACGTTGTCGGTCCCGGTGAGGATGCTGTTGGAATTGAACAGCGTGCTCATGTCGTTGTAGTACTCGCCCCGCACGTTGTAGATGGAGCCCGCTTGGGAATCGATCAGGTTCCACGAAACGGTCTGATTCGGATTGTTGGTGGGAAACACTTCTGTGGCATTGCTGCGGCGAATAAAGACCTGGCCGCTCGCCGTGGGGACCCATGTGATGGCATTCACGTCGATCATCGAGCTGAGCGAACGAAGGGTGCCGTCGAAGTTGACCGTAGTCCCCGCGGGATCCGTCATCGTCCGCGCGTCAGGCGTTCCCGACGAGTCGACCGTGGTGATCGCCGTGACAACGTCCGCTCGGGCAATGCTTGCGAGGGAGACGACAGCGAGGCACACAAGGCCGACCGCGACACGAGAAAGCTGCATGATTGCCTCAGCCAAACAGAGAGTTCCGTCACTGAACCCCGTTAGGCTATTCCAAGTTGCCTGGGCCGCAATCCACAAGACTGGGGGCAAGACCTCTACTCCTGGGGGCAACGACACCCTAACGGGCTAGGAAAGGCAGGCCGGGGACGCTTGTCTGCGGAAGCTACGGCACGAACATCTCGCCGCGCGCCAAGCAGTTGGCCAGTTGCCGATAGAGCTTGCCGATCTGCTCGCGATTGCATTCGCCCGCCAGACGTTTCGCGATGCGGCTCGACAGCGGGCCCTGCTCGCCCAAGACCTGTAACGGTGGAAGGAACTCGGCCGGTATGCCCTCTTCCAAACGAGCCCACTCCACCAGACTTCCCCACACTTCGCCAGTGGTCAGCGACGACTCGCCGAAGAATCCCAAACAATCGAGCAACGCTTCATCGCGAATGACTGCTTTGTCCGCTTCAGCCAGCGTCGCTCGAAAGATCGGTTCGAGCTGATCGACCGAGAGTGCCTGAAGGCGCGGCTGAAGGTCATCGTTGTCCATCAGCCGCCGAACGGTGGCCAGCACCACGGCGGCGATGGCCAGATCGGCGGCCGGGCACTCCTGCACATCGAGCACGCGGATCTCAATCGCCCCGCGATCAAAACGGGCGATCGCCCCCCGGGCGTTCAACCATTCTTCCTGAAGGATGCCGTCGGGATCGTGCGGCGCGATCTGGGCGTACATCGGCTGGAAGATCTCGCGGTCGTAGCTGGCAGCGTCGAAGACCGGCTCGGGGATCACCCGTCCGGCCACGCGCGGAATCTTCTTCGAGTTCTGGCGATAGAACTCCAGGCGGTTGTCGGCCAGGCCCGTGAATCGCCCTTCGACGATCGGGCTGCTGGCGGCTAGCGCTGGCAAAAGGGGCAACACGGCCCGAATCGCCGCATGCAGCCGGCCGAACTCTTCGTCTCCTTCGAAAGGGAGATTCAGGTGCATGCTCTGAAGATTGGCCCAACCGTGACCGCGGCAATCGAAGATGCGGTGGAAGGCCTGATAGACCTCGCTGTTCTCGTGCGGCCAGAGTTGCATCTCGCGGGCGGGGTCCATCCACGGGTGCATGGCCGTGGGGAGCAGGCAGCCGCCGAGCTTCTTCAATCGCTCGTTGGCCTCTTGGACATTGACCTGAAAGATTTCGGCCAGGCCGTTCCACGCGGTAGCGGGCTCGCTGGTCTTGAACTCCAGGACATGGTTCACCAGCTCGTTCGACCAGGTGATCGCGCCGTTCTCGTAGTCCGACGCCCCTTCGCCTGCCGCAGCGGCCAGCAGTCGATCGGCCGCCGGCAGCACATCGAGCGTGCCAGCGTCGACCAGCATGTACTCGAGTTCGACGCCGAATTTACGAAAGAGAGTCATGAAGTCCCACAACCTTTTCCTGCTCCCTCCCCCTTGTGGGGAGGGTTGGGGAGGGGGCGAGTCAGGGCATCCATCGCGATCAAGAAGGCGACGGGGAGAGTGGCTGGGCGGATGGGCGCTGCACATTGGCCCGCGACGACTGGCTGAACTCCGCAAAGCTCGAACGAATGCCACCCCCCTCCCCAGCCCTCCCCACAAGGGGGAGGGAGTAAGACAAGTGCAATGAGAGACCTCGCGTTCGTGACAGGTGAGAGGTGGGCACAGCCACCCTACTATCGCTCTACAAGCCTACTCGCTCTCGAACCCTGCCTTGCGGCGCTCGATGCGCCGCAAGAACACGCTCATCACCCGGCGATACAGCTCGTCCTTCAGCATGTCGTCTTCCACGCCGGCTTCGATGTTCGGGTTGTCGTTGATCTCGATGATGTAGCATTGCTTGTCGCTCTGCTTCACATCGACCCCGTACAGGCCGTCGCCGATCAAGTTGGCCGCTTTCAAGGCCACCCGCACCACTTCGCGAGGGGCCATCTCTACCGGCAGCGTCTCCACCCGGCCGTACTTCCGCCGACCGGCCACGTCCTGCTTCACGATCTGCCAGTGGTGCGGAGCCATGTGGTACTTGCAGGCGTACAGCGGCTGCTGATCGATGATGCCGATCCGCCAGTCGAACGTGGTCGGCAGGAACTGCTGCGCGATGACCAGATCGGACTTGTTCAGAAACTGCTCGGCCTGCTCGGCTAGGGCCGCTTCGTTGTCGACCTTGATCACGCCGACCGAGAAGGCCGTGTCGGGCAGCTTCAAAACGCAGGGCAGGCCCAGCTCCTGCGAGATCGACTTTACGTTGTCTCGGTGGACCAGCAGCGTTTTGGGCGTGCGCAGGTTGTGCCGCGTCAGCAGCTCGGCCATGTAGACTTTGTTCGTACACTTCAAGATCGACTCGGGATCATCGATCACCACCAGCCCTTCCATCACTCCGCGCCGTGCGAAGCGATAGGTGTGATGGTTCACGCGGGTCGTCTCGCGGATGAACAGCGCGTCGAACTCGGCCACCCGGGCGTAGTCGTCGCGGGTGATGATCTCGGTCTGCAGGCCCATCGACTCGGCGGCCTTGGTGAATTTCTGGATCGCCTTGGGATCCGAGGGGAGCATCTGCTCCTTCTCGTCCCACAGGATCGCCAGATCGTACTTCATCGGGGCCCGTTTGCGGACGCTGGGCCGCTTGCCGGCGAAGTAGTCGCTGGCCACGTCCAGCAGGAAGGGCCGGTGCTGCTCGGGAATGTCCCCCAGCGGGATCGGCTCGATGTTCTTCAGCTCCCACTTGTCGTCGTCGCGGCCAAAGACGGCGCGGAGCAGCGGAGACTGGAACAAATGGAACAGCCGCAGCGAGAGCCCCTCGTACCGCCGGGCCAGGCTGCGGCCGAAGTAGATGTTAAGGGTGTAGTTCTCGGAGTGAATCGGGTGCAGGCTCTGCTGGATCAGCTCGTCGAGGTCCTCGCTGACGAAGCGGACCATGGTCTGACTCTTCAGATCCTGGATCGTCGTGATGCTCGGCAGCGGCCGGTGGCCCCGCGCGGCGGCCAGCAATGTGACATAGTAGCCCAGGCTCTGGTAGCGATACGAACGGCAAAGGTTGAACAGCTTCACCCCGCGCAGGTCGCTGTATTCGGGCTTGGTCAGATAACTGCGCGCGTCGACCACCTCGACACCCTGGATGTCGAACGGCCACTCTTTGGGGCTGTTGACGACGATCAGGACCGGCATGACGACCTGACTTGCGCGCAGGAGCACGCAGGAAGGGTGGGGATGCCGGGGGAGGACGCCAGCTTCGGCGTAAGGCGGGAGATAGCCACATGCTGCCGCGGTCGAATCGAGCGGCACGCCTGGCGATGGGCGCAGGAGTGAACCCGGCGGAGCGGCGGAGGCTCCCGTTCAGGTTGTTGTGGCCGTAAGAGCCAACTCATTCGAGGATACCGGCGCGCACGAATCGCCTGGCGGCTGCCCAATCGGGGGGATGCACAAAGTCGCATCGGGCCGCAGGCGTAGATCTCCAGCGTGGAATCGTAGCAACCCTGGCGGACCGATCAAGGGGATTCGCAAAGGGTTGCGGGCGAATGGGAGCTTGTGCGGCAGGCGTCGCGTCTGCCCGCTCTGCCCGAACGACTGCACCTCAAAACTTGACGCGCGACCTTGCATGCCCCATCGTAACTCTCGGTGCGGCCCCATTCTTAAGGTGAAACTCATGCTTCGCGCTTCCCTCCCGATACGGTTCGTCGCAGGTCTTCTCGCTGCCTTCCTGGCGAGCGAACTCACATCAGCACGAGCCGAAACGCCGCGCGTGCTGCCTGCGGGCAAAACTCCGGCCGACAAGCGGCTGGAACCGCTCAAGAACTTCGACAGTTACTTCCCCTTCGAGCCCTACTCCTCGCGCGAAGCCTGGGAGAAGCGGGCCGAGCAACTCCGCCGGCAGCTCAAGATGTCGTTGGGCCTGTGGCCGATGCCGACCGCCATGCCGGCCAACGCGGTGGTGCATGGCAAGGTCGAGCGCGACGGCTACACCGTGGAGCGCGTTTCTCTGGAAAGCTACCCGGGCCACTTTGTGACCGGCAGCTTGTTCCGCCCCGTCGGCAAGACCGGCAAGCTGCCGGGCGTTCTCTGCCCACATGGACACTGGGCCAATGGCCGCTTCTATGCCGAGAACCCCCAGCGAGTCCGCGAGCAGATCGTGCAAGGAGCCGAGCGTTTTGAAATCGGCGGGCGCTATCCGCTGCAAGCCCGCTGCGTGCAACTCGCCCGCATGGGCTGCGTGGTGTTTCACTACGACATGATTGGCTATGCCGACAGTAAGCAGATCTCGTACGAGGTGGCCCACCGCATCAACAAACCTCGCCCGCAGATGGAAGGCCCCGACAGTTGGGGCTACTTCACGCCGCAGGCCGAGCTGCGTTTTCAGTCGATCATGGGGCTGCAAAGCTACAACTCGGTGCGCGCGCTCGATTGGTTCAGCGCGCTCCCCGATGTTGATCCCGCGCGGATCGGTGTTACCGGCGCCAGCGGCGGCGGCACGCAGACGTTCATTCTGGCGGCCATCGATCCTCGCCCGACGGTGGCCTTTCCTGCCGTGATGGTCTCCACGGCGATGCAAGGGGGCTGCACCTGCGAGAACTGCGACTATCTACGGATCGGTACGGGGAACATCGAGCTGGCGGCCCTCTTCGCTCCCAAGCCGCTGGGCATGACGGCCGCCGACGACTGGACTAAAGAGATCGCCACCAAAGGGCTGCCGCAGCTCAAGCAGCATTTTGAACTGCTGGGGGCCAAAGACAACGTGATGGCCAAGCCCCTGCTGCAATACCCGCACAACTACAACTATGTCAGTCGCGCGGTGATGTACAGTTGGATGAACAAGCACTTCAAGCTGGGGCTGCCCGAGCCGATCGTCGAGGAAGACTACAAGCCGCTGTCGATCGAAGAGCTGACCGTGTGGGACAAGGACCACCCCGCTCCTCCGTCTGGCGAAGACGAAGAGAAACGCCTGCTGAAATGGGTGACCGAAGACGCGGACAAGCAGATTGCGGCCCTGCTGCCCAAGGATGCCGCTTCGCTGGCCAAGTACCGCGAGGTGATCGGCGGCGCAGTCGACGCCCAGATCGGCCGCACCCTTCCGCCGGCTGGCAGCGTGACTGGAGAAAAGCTGAGCGAAGATTCCCGCGATTCCTACATCCTGTACAAGCATCTGCTTCGCAACACGAAGGATGGCTCGGAGCTGCCGACGATCTTTTTGTTTCCCAAGAACTGGAACAAGCAGGTCGCGGTCTGGATCGACGATGCCGGAACCGCTGGCTTGTTCACGCCCGAAGGAACCCCCAAGCCGGCGATCGAACGCCTGCTGAAAGCCGGCGTGGCCGTGACCGGCGTGGACCTGATCTACCAGGGAGAGTTCCTGGCCGATGGCAAGCCGCTGACCGCGACCCGCGAGGTTCCCAACAACCGGGCGTACGCCGGGTTCACGCACGGCTACAACTATTCGGTCTTTGCCCAGCGTGTGCACGACATCCTGTCCGTCTTGTCGTTTGTGGTCCATCACGAAGACAAGCCGGAGAAGGTCCACCTGATCGGATTGGGCGGAGCAGGCCCGCTGGTGGCCTTCGCGCGGGCTCAGGCCGGCGACGCGGTTGCCAAGACGGCGCTCGACACGGCCGGCTTCCGCTTTGCGAAGCTGACCCGCTACACCGATCCGAACTTCATCCCCGGCGGCGCGAAGTACGGCGACCTGCCCGGCGCGATCGCCTTGTGCGCGCCTTATGAGCTGTGGTTGGCCGGCGAAACGCAAATGCCGGCCGTGGTCTCGGCGACCTATCAATCGGCCGGAGCGGCGGGCAAGCTGCAACCGCACGAGGGCCCCGCCGAAGGGCGTGCTGCCGCCGTGGTGGATTGGATGCTGAAGTAGCTTACGATCTTGTGGTGCAGGCGTCCCGCCTGCTTGCCTTGTCAGGTCTCACGCTGAGTGATGACAGCATTGGCACCGCGAGCAGGCGGATGCCTGCACCACAAGAAAAACCGGCTTTGCACCGCAACTCCTTCCGCTGCAAGGATTCCGATTGATGTGGCCCGCGTCGTTGGGGTCGAGTACGATAGAAGAGAACATCGTGGGATGCGATGTCCTATGCGACTGAACGTAGGCACGCGGAGTCGAGCCGATGCTGTCTTTTCCTTGCGCACATCGAAGCGATGATTCGCCCGGCTGGCGACGTGGTCTTCTCGTTTTCGCAGCGATTTTGCTGGGGATTCTGCCTGCTCCCCTCCGGGCGGATCCTGCGTCCTCGCCCGACGAACTCCCTCGCACAGTAGCCCGTCTGCTGGCAGGCCTCGACCACGATCGCGAGTTCGAACGCCAGGTGGCGGTCCAGGAACTCGATGCGCTGGCCGCCCGCCCTGAGTCGGCTGCCCAACTGTCCAGCCTGCTCCGCACCGCGTTGGTGCAACCGCAGACTTCACTGGAAGTCCGCACCCAATTGCGCCGCGTTCTCGAAAAGCTGCCGGCTGCTACGACGATCACTCCGCCTGAAGCCACGCTGGGCGAGATCCACCGTTTGGTCGAGCAGCTCGACGCCGACTCCTACGACGATCGCCGCAGCGCGGCCGCGCGGCTCAAATGGCTGCTCCGCGACAACCGCCACGCGGTAACGGTGATGCACAAGCTGAAGCATCGCCTGGCCGATCCGAACCTGCCAACGGACAGCCGCGGCCGGCTGGAAGCCATCTGGCAAGCAGCCCGACAGTCGTGGTTGCTCAGCGATCCGGCAACTTGGAAGCTCCCCCCGGTCACGACGGCGCAGGCCAACGTCTGGATCGATCAACTCTGCCGGCCGCTCCCAGGCGAAGACCGTCGCGCCGCGCGCATCGCCCGCGATGCCGCCGAACGCGAGTTGCGCGACTTGCTCTGCCGAGACGACATGGTGCCGAGTCTGCGAAAGGCCCTGGAGGCACGGCAGGCCGACCCGTTGCTGGATGTCGACTCGGCCGGGCGCATCGGCCGCCTGTACGACCTCAGTCGACCGGGGCTCATTGCCGAGTGCTGGGCCGTGGAGTCCTCCGAGAATGGCTATGTCCGCCGGCAGCTTGTGGTGCAGCACCTGATCGCCGGCGTGCCTCAGCATGCGCCCGGTTCGGAACGAGCGACCCACTTCGACTTTATCGACGACAAGCGGGCTCATTGCGTCAGTGGCAACACGCTGAGCCCGAACACCAACTATCCCGTCCATCGCGCGATCCCTCATCCGCAGAATCCCGGCTTCTTCTTTCACCTGATCCATTGCTACACGCCGCGGATCCGGCTGGTGTATGAACTGCGGCTCGATGCCCAGGAACAGGAACGGCTGGCCGAGGTTTCGTTTTCGACCTGCGAGGCCTGGCTGGCCGAGAAGCACGTGCTGAAACGGAACGAGTTGCTGATGCTGCCGGCACTGGCGCCGGAAGTGGTCTCGAGCTTTGCCGGACGATACTTTCTGGCGGTCGACGATCAGCCGCTCGACGACGATGCGGGCATGCACAGCGTACACACCGAGATGTGCCGCGCGCTGATGGAGTACGGCGGCACCAAGCGGGTGATGCCAGGGCTGGCCAAGGCACTGGCCGATGGCCGCATCAAACCGGCGCCTGCCGGCACCGTGCCGCTCAACTATCCGTGGGTGTTGGCCCTGCATCTGGCCCGCAGCGATCCCTGGCCCGAAGCCGACCAATGGCTGGCCGACCAGGTCGGCCGGACCGACGCCCTGTACTTCGGCGGAACTCGCTCGCCCGAGGTCGGCGCCACCGCGGCCAGCATTCTGCTGGAGCGTCACAAGCGCAATTTGGCCGACTTCCAGCTGGAGCAGGTGCTGGAGACTCCGCTCGACGACCACGACTTCTTTGGCTATCGCTTTACCGCCCCCGAGGGTCGCAAGGCGGTCGAGCGTTGGTGGCAGAAGCGCGAGCCGGCCGCAGAAAAGACGCTGCCCTAGAAGTTCGCGCCAGCCGAGCCAGATGCTTATGCGGGCTCCGCATGCCCTGTGAACCTTAAGTTGTCACGCAATCATCATCAGATCTTCATCTTGGAAGGCTAGCGTCCCTGAGGCTCATTTCTCTTGCCAGAGATTCCTCATGGATGCCGTCCCCGCCAAAGAAGCTCGCGTAGGGGTCGCATGCCCGCATTGCCGCGCTCCGGGGACCGTCCGGGTGACGGGCGAAGAGCGAGTCCTCACGTGCAAGACGTGCGGCGTGAAGTTCCACGTCAATAAAGCCGGTCTTGCCATGGCCTTGGCCGAAGCCGAGTCACTTCGCCGGCTCGCGCCTGTCCTGCGTTCCGAGGACCTGACCTGGGCGCAGATTCCTGTATGGGTCAGGTTCGGCGCACCGGCCGTGCTTGGAGTGCTGCTGATTCTCGCGGTGGTGTGGTTTCGGCGCTCGCCGGAGAAGCTCCCTGACGATCTCGTCGGCAGAACGCGCGTGGTGGCCGAGTCCGTAGCACGTGGTTTTCCCGACACCGTGAAGGGGATGTGCAGCTCGGGCACTCAGAAAGATGCTGCCCAGTGGCTGACAGCCGTCAGGCCTGGTGGTTGGGACAAAGCCATCACCAGCCAGATCCCACTGCAGATCGAGGTGAAGGTGATCTTCACAACGGAGCAGCGGAGTGCCACTTTGGCCACCATCGTGCCCGGTGCACCGGAGTCTGAATCAAACCCGGCCGCGCTCGATTTGGCTCGCAAGGAGGGTTCTTCAACGGACGTCGGCAAGGCCAAGCAACCCGTCAAATCGCCTCCCCCGGTGGTCCGATACGGCGAACTCACGGTGCTCATCTATTGGGTCTCGGTCGGCGGCGATTGGAAAATCGACGGCACAAAGACCCTTCACGGTCTGCGCGGCGGCTCTCGCGACTAAGCCCGATCCGCGGCAGACTCAGACAAAGTCTCGCAGGCTCTTCACTCCTAGCGGTTCGCGACTGGCAAAGGCCTCGCCGTAGGCCGTGCCGATCAAACCGCCCCAATAGGCTGCCTGATCGCGCTGCCGGTCCAGAAAGGTTGGCGCGGTCTGAGGCCGGCCCGTGACAAACTGGCTCTGGTAGCAGGCAATGGCGGCCGCCTTCTTCTCCCACACGTCGCTGATGTCCAGGATGAAGGCCGGAACCAAGGCCTGCCGCAGGTGGACACAATAGTAGTGAAAGATGCGCTCCGGATGGTGCGGCGTGCCCGGCAGGTCGCTCTTCGAAAGCTTGGCCCAGAATCGCGCGGCCTCAATCATTTCCGTCGCTGCGACATGATCGGGATGCGCGTCGACCCAGTAGGGAGCAAACAGCCAGCGCGGCTTCTGTTCGCGGATCACGCCCGCCAGTTGTCGGCGGGCTTCCAGCGTGTGCTCCAGGCTGCGATTGGGCAGGCCCAGGTTCTGACGCCAGGTGAGCCCCATCACCTGCGTAGCGGCCGCCGTCTCGCGCGCCCGAATCTCCAGCGAGCCGTGCGGGGTTGGCTCGCCCGAGGTCAGGTCGAGTACGCCCACCCGTTTGCCTTCGGCCAGGAACCGCAGGATCGCGCCGGCCGCGCCCAGTTCGGCGTCGTCGGGATGCGGAGCAACCACCAGGACATCGAGCATGGATGGATCTCTCTACTCCCTCGCCCCTTGGGGGAGAGGGCCGGGGTGAGGGGCGGGCAGTCTTTTCCAAGTTCTATTCGGATCGTTCGGGCATCTTCGCCGAGAATCACTGCCCCGTCGAGAAAAGAGAGCGAGGGAGAGCTGAAGTGGTCGGCAGGTACGGACAAGAAGGGAACATTCGAAAGAACGCCGGCCCCTCACCCTAACCCTCTCCCCAAAGGGGCGAGGGGATCAGAAGGAAGCGAGGGGGGACCACGCAGAACTTACTGCCCCTTCAACCACTGCTTGCCGATCTTCGGATTCAACAAACTCGGCAGCATCGCAAAAAAAGCCCGTGTGTAGCTGCGATAGACTGGCCCTTCAGCCGGCGGCGCATAGGCCTTGGGCGTCGCTTCCACCAGCTTGAAGTACGGCAGCTTGCCGAAGCGGTGATGCGTGCCGTGGTGCGGAATGTTAAGCATCGTGCGGCACATCAGCGTGCCGACTTTGTCCTCGTGATGCACCGAACGCGTGGCCGTCAGCGGGCCATCGCCATACAGGCCCATGTGCTCCACAAACTTGCGGGCGGTCTGCAGATTTCCCGCCAAAATGGCCGGGATCAGATAGACGACCAGGAACTCGGGCCACATGCCCAGGTAGTTCACCGTCAGCAAGGCCACCGTCCAAAGGGCAATCCCCAGAGCGTACTCCAGGTAGACGCGGCGCATGACCTCGGGCTCGACATCCTTGGCCTTCAAAATGCCGTGCAGAAAGACCAACGGAGTGAAGAAGAAGCCCAGCAGCAGCTCGGTCCAGGCCGAGAAAAATCGCCAGGCCCAGGAGGCCTTGGGATTCACATAGGGCCATAGCTCCATGTCGCGTTCGCTGGCCAAGGCCGCATGATGATAACCGTGCAACTGGCGGTAGACGCTCAGCGGAATCAGTACCGTGACGCCAATCATGAATCCGCGGAACTCGTTCAGCCGCTTGCTGGGGCTCAGCGTGTAATGCACGGCCTCGTGAAAGGCCAGCAGCACCGTGTGACCAAAGTAGGCCATCGGCAGCCATAGCAGGGCGATGGCTGGCCAATAAGCCGTATGCCAGACTAGGTAGACCGCCAGCGACAGAATCGCGTAGGCCAGAAAGTTCAGCCAGGCGGGATACGCCGACGTGTGTTGGTGTTCTTCTTCGCTCGACACGGGGGGCATCGACTGGGGTGGGGGAGGAAGATCGAGGACGATCGGAGAATCGACCGCAGTGATTGTTTGGCCGTGACGCGAACGCTAGGCTACTCCAACCCCGGCATTTTGCTGCCGTTTATCGCTTTGCGATCAATTCTCTCCAGGTGAACTGTACCATGCGATGTTACTCGGCCGCCTGTTTTGTCGCAACCGTAGGGCTGGTCCTGGCCTGTGTCGAGACCCAGGCGCAAACCAAGATTCCTCGCACCCTTCCCCCCAAAGGGATTGAACTCCCGGCGGCCGACGCCGAGAAGCTCCGCACCGGACTGACGGCCTTCGACGCCAAGCTGGCCCAGGCCCAAGCCAGCGACAAGACCGGCAAGTTGGCAGCGCGGCTTCCTGACATCGAGATCTACGCCAAGGCCGTGCGTTACGCCCTGGAAAACGGCGAGTTCTTCAACGCTCGCGAGATCCCCTCGGCCCTCGAGCACCTGAAAACCGCCGAGACGCGGCTCGATCAGCTCAACGCGGGCAACGCACCTTGGCACGGGGCCCACGGGCTGGTGGTGCGGGGCTTCCGCTCGAAGCTCGACGGCTCGATCCAGCCCTACGGCTTGGTGATCCCCGAGAAGCTCGACCTGACCAAGCCCGTGCCGCTCGTCGTCTGGCTGCACGGTCGCGGAGACACGCTGAGCGAGGTCAACTTCATCCGCGAGCGGCAGTCGAAAGCCGGCGAGATCGCCCCGCCGTGGGCGATCGTGCTGCACATCTATGGGCGGTACTGCAACGCCTACAAGAGTGCCGGCGAAGTCGATGTCTTCGAGGCTATTGCCGACGTGCAGAACAACTACAAGATCGATCCGGATCGCATCGTGCTGTGGGGCTTTTCAATGGGCGGGGCCGGTGCCTGGCACCTGGGGGCTCACTATGCCGATCGCTGGGCCGCAGTTTCGCCAGGGGCGGGCTTTGCTGACACTTCCAAGTATCAGCGACTGAAGCCCGAGGCCTTCCCCGTCTGGTACGAGCAGACACTGTGGAACGTGTACGACGTCCCTCCGTACGTCCGCAATCTGCACAACGTGCCCGTCGTAGCTTACAGCGGAGAGAACGATAAACAGAAGCAGGCCGCCGATCTGATGGCCGACGCCATGACCGCAGAAGGGGTCCCCTTCAAGCACCTGATTGGCCCCAAGGTCGAGCACAAGTACGAGCCGGCCACGCTCAAGGAGCTGACCGCCCTGCTGGAAGGGCACGTCAAGGAAGGCCGGAAAAAACTGCCGACGTCGGTCTCGCTGCAGACGCGCACGTTGCGGTATGCCAAGCAGCACTGGGTCGAGGCCTTGGCCCTGGAGAAGCACTGGGAAGACTCGCGCGTCGACGCCAAGCTGGCGGGGCCGGAGCAACTGGTCGTCGTCACCAGGAACGTCGCGGCAGTTTCCATCCGCTGGCCTTCCGAGGTGCCCGTTGCAGGGCGCAAGATCGTGATCGATAAGACGATTGTCGATGTGCCGGCCGGCGCATTGCCGAAGACCTCGCTGGTCCTGGTGAAGCGCAGCGGCACCTGGCAACTCGATCCGTCTTATGCCAGCAGCACTTCGCTGCGCAAATCGCCCGGCCTGCAGGGTCCGATCGACGACGCCTTCATGGAGCCGTTTCTGGTGGTCGTCCCTTCGGGCAAGTCCTCGCATCCGCAGGTCGACGCCTGGGTCGCATCCGAACTGGCCCATTTTAAAGATCGCTGGCGAAGGCTCTTTCGTGGCGATCTGGTCATCAAGACCGACACCGAAGTGACGCCCGAGGAGATGCAGAAGCACCATCTGATTCTGTGGGGGGACGGCACGTCGAACAAGCTTATCGCCAAGCTCGCCGCGCAAGCGCCGATCGAGTGGACGGGCGAAGCCATTAAGGCCGGCGATAAGAGCTATCCGGCTGCCGGAAACGTGCTGGTGGCGATCTTCCCCAATCCGCTGCTGAAACAGCCGGGCCGCTACGTGGTCCTCAACAGCGGGCCCACGTTCCGCGAAGGGCACGACCGGACGAACTCGCTGCAGAACCCCAAACTGCCCGATTGGGCGGTGATCGACCTGTCGACTCCGCCCGATGCCTTGTCGCCGGGCAAGGTGGTGGATGCCGGATTCTTCGATGAATCGTGGAAATGGCAGGCTCGAAAGGCCCAGTAGACCGCATTTCTCGCCATCCTTCTGCTGCGCAGAATGCAGCTAAGATGCGCCAATCGTTCCTGGAACGCACCACTTGGCTCGTATAGATTACCTTCGAGCGTGAAGCACAAATCACTCATCCCATCCCATCCATAGTTCACAGGAGTTTTGTCGATGCCCGCTGCACTTGTTGTCCCCAAAGGTCTCACCGATGCGGAATGGCAGAAGGAAAAAGGCAAGATTGCGAAGCTCGCCGGCAAGACAGGCGTCGGCGAAGCGCTGAAGAAGTTCCAGGCCTCCTACAAGGCCATCGACTTCAGCAAGTTCGACGCCAAGATGGCCTGCCCGGGCGCTAAGCTGCCCAGCGTAGTGTCCGAGGCCCTCAAGACCGCGCGTTCCTATCATGCTGATAAAGTCGAGAAGGCACGCAACGACCTGAAGGACGCCCGAGATACGGCGAACGATACGGCCAAGGCCTTCAAGAAGAACAAGCTCATTCCCAGTTCGGCGACCAAGGCCGCTGAGACAATCGCCAAGGCTGCCGACCAATTCTACATCGTGATGAAGAAAGACTCGGTCTATTTCACCGAGTGCTGGAAATCCTTCCAAGACCTGATCGACGAGTTGGAGCGCCGCGCCGAGGAAGGCCGAAAGTCGCTCGCCGGATATATCGTCTCCATCGAAAAGGATGGTGCCGATGTTCTTAAGAACCCGACCGGCCCGCAGTACCACGGCTCGGCGACCAAGGGTTTCCACCAGGGCATCCGTGGGTTGAATGCGGCCCTGGCCACTCAAGACGATCCGACGCTGAAGGATTTCCACGGCAAGTGGAAGGTCTTTAGTCAGGACGGGTACAAGCCCAAGGTCGATGCGGCAGAATCGGTCATCAAAGAGAAGGTGAACAAGGTTCTTCAGACCTTGCAGAGCCTGAAACCGCTGGTCAAGTAATCCTCTAGCGATTACCAAGTGACTTAGGCGCAGCCAGAACGGAGTCTTCCGCCGTTCTGGCTGTTGTCGTTTCTCAGCGAGAATAAATCGTCGGCCGAGGGCATCTTCTCATCAAGGGACCGTCGACTCTTCTTTCTTTGACGACTTCGCGAGGCCTCTCATGTTCAAGCCGATGCTCGTTGCGGCGCTGGTTCTACTCCCCTTCTCGCAGCCGGTCTTCGCCCAGGCCGATGCGGCCAAGAAAGGCGAAGCGAAGAAAGAGGAGCCGGCCAAGAAGGAACCTGCCAAGAAAGAGCCCCCGGCCCGCCCCGATCCCACGGCCAAAGACTTTGCCTACGGGACCGAATCCGAGCGGCAAAAGTTCGACTTTTGGCAAGCCAAGTCCGACAAGCCGACCCCCGTGGTGCTGCTCATCCATGGCGGCGGCTGGGTCAACGGCGACAAGACCAGCTACGGAACGAGTTCGATCAAGCCGTACCTCGACGCCGGCATTTCGGTGGCGGCGGTGAACTATCGCTTCATCCCGCAAGCCATGGAGCAGAAGGTCGAGCCGCCGGTGAAGGCCTGTCTGCACGATGCCGCCCGGGCGCTGCAGACCATTCGCTCGAAAGCCAAGGAGTGGAACCTCAACCCCGAGCGCGTCGGCGCGACGGGCGGTTCGGCCGGAGCCTGCACCTCGCTCTGGCTGGCGATGCACGACGACCTGGCCGACCTCAAGAGCGAAGATCCGGTGGCGAAGCAGTCGACGCGGCTGACCTGCGCGGCAGTCAGCGGGGCCCAGACCTCGCTCGACCCCAAAGAGCTGCGCGAGTGGATCCCCAACTCCATCTATGGTGGTCATGCTTTTGGCTTCGCCGCCAAGGGGCGGACCCGGCCCGAGGAGTTCGACCTGCTAATCGCCAACCGCGACAAGGTCCTTCCCTGGATCAAGGAGTACTCCCCCATCGAACTGACGAGCAAAGACGATCCGCCGGTGTTCCTCGATTACGGCAACCAGAAGACTCCGCCCGTGGTGGGGCAGAAGGAAGCCGATCCGACCCATTCGGCCATGTACGGGGTGAAGCTGGTCGAGAAGCTGACCCCGCTGGGCGTGGAAGCGATTGTGTCCTACCCCGGCCACAAGGACGAGAAGTACGGCTCGATCCCGGCTTTCTTGATCAAGAAGCTGAACGCGCCGTAGGAAGTCCGGCTCAGAACTCACCGGCTGGGGCTGGCAGCGCCCGCTGTATCTGCTCCAGCCGATAGCCGAACCCGGGCCCGCCCAGGGTCGAAAGATCAAGCTGCCCGTTTTTCCGGCGATACAGCCCCGGATGCACCTCGGCTTCCGCCCGCGAGGCCTCGGGATAGAACTGCATGCCGTTCGTCTCGACCCCCATGATCGTGCCGGCGAACGAGGCCAGCCGCACGTGCGGGATCTGCGCCAGCATCGGATTGCTCAGATCCTGCACCATCAAAGGCATGCCATGGGCCTTGGCCCAGCACAGGCTCAACAGCGCGCCGCTTTGCGTCTTGCACGTCTTCAGCGCCACGCCGGTCCAGCCCAGCGAGCGCCCCAGCCGGACGAATTTCCAGTCGTGGGCACTTTCGTCCAGAAATAGCGGCTTGCGGGCCGAGACACTCCAGGCGTAGATGCGGTTGGCCTCCAGGTCGTAGGGGAACGGCTGCTCCACATAGAGCAGCATGCCGTACAGCCGGGGCTCGCGGTCGCGGAGCGCGTCCAGGATCTGGTTCACGTACTCGGGGTCGTTGACCGTGCAGTTGAAGTCGGCGGTGAGCCACTCGACGCCGTGCTGCAAGGCGATCTTGCCAACGCGGACCACGCGCTCGTAGTCCCAAGCCGAGTCGTTCCCTCGCAGCTTGATTTTCAGACAAGTCAGTCCGTCCGTCACCAGCCAATCGGCCAGTGTCACCGGGTAGCCGTCACTTGGCTCCTGCCCCGTGAGGTCCGAGGCATCCAGCGCGTCGACGCCGCCGACCAGGTGCCAGGCCTTCAGCGTCTTCGGCGGGGGGACGAAGTAGTCCTGCGGATAGCGGTCGGCAAAGTCGATCGGCATGTCGGGGGCCGACTCGAGAAAATGGGCCAGGTCGCGGTTCATGAACTGGCGATTATAGGTCGCGTAAATGTCGCACTGATGCAGGTTGCCGTAGGCATCGTGCAAGGCGATGTCGAAGGCCGACGCCGAGATCAGCGCGGCCAGATGAGGCATGCCCAACTCGCCCCGTTCGGCGTTGAACTCGGCCAGCAGCTTCGGCAGGGCGTGCTCCTGAAAGTCGTAGCCAACCTCGATCGGATGCCCGGCCTCAGCGAACTTCGCCCATTCTTTGGCCAGCAGCAGGCAGAACTTCTGCATCCCTTCGTTCCGCGGCTCATAGGCCAGCGTGCTGGGCCAGCCCCATTGCACGGCCAGCGGGGTCTCGCCCCAGCCGACGGCTTGCTTGCCCGCCCGGTCGACCACGGTCAGCTTGACGCGGACGCAGGTCACCGTGGTCATGATCTCCTTGCCGAATTTGAAGGGGACCCGGGCTCGGATCGGCAGGAAGTAGACTTCGCAGGCGACGGGGCGAACGTCGGTAGGCTTCACGGGGAGCGACTCCGGCGGGAGGGGGGGCAGGCAGGTTCAGGCCCATGATACGGTGGGAAATCAGGGGCCGCGAGCGGCACGCCGGGCGGCAATCGACCGGATGCACGGATCGCGAAGGTTCCCCTCGGCCCCCTCGCCAGATCGGCTCCGTGCCCTTAGAATGCCCGGCAAGCTTGCGTTCGATTGCACTCCAACGCCCACTCCTCGAGCGGGCGATCCTAACGCCGGAACGAGCGACACGTTGAGTCCGCAAGTCATCACGACCGCCAAGGAACTGGCCGACCTCTGCCAGGAATTGAGCAAGGCCGACGCCATTGCCTTCGACACGGAGTTCGTGGCCGAACATACGTACCGGCCCGTGCTCTGTCTGTTGCAGGTTGCCACCGCCGACCACTTGGTGGCCGTCGATCCGCTGGCCGTCGGCGATATGAAGCCCTTCTGGGAAGTCGTGACCCAAGGGGATCACGAGACCATCGTCCATGCCGGCCGCGAAGAAATGTGCTTCTGTCTGGATGCCACCGGGCAGATCCCCAAGCGGCTGGTCGACGTGCAGCTCGGGGCCGGCCTGATGGGGAACGAGTACCCCTCGGGCTACAGCACCCTGACTTATCGGCTCCTCTCGGTGCAGACCGGCAAGGGCGAGACCCGCACCGACTGGCGCAAACGGCCGCTGCATCCTAAGCAGATTGAGTACGCCCTGGACGACGTGCGTTATCTGATTCCGCTGCGCGACGTCCTGTATAAGCGGCTGGAGAAGCTCGATCGCCGGCGCTGGCTGACCGAAGAGACCGCGGCCTGGGTGGCGGACCTGCGCGAAAGCCGGGCCCGCGAGCGTTGGCGTCGCGTGTCGGGGAGCGGCAACTTGCCCGCCCGCACGCTGGCCGTGATCCGCGAACTGTGGCAGTGGCGCGAGACGGAGGCCGAGAAACGCGACTGGCCGCCGCGGCGTGTGCTGCGCGACGATTTGATCGTAGAGATTGCCAAACGCCGGGTGGTCGATCCCAAGCAGGTGCTGGCCGTGCGAGGGCTAGAGCGCTCGCACTTGCACCGCGCCGCCGACGAACTGGTGGCCTGTGTCGAGCGAGCCCTGGCCATTCCTGATGAAGACCTGCCGCGCACGCAGCGCAGCGAAAGCTCGCCGCAGTTGACGATGCTGGGGCAGTTCCTATCGAGCGCGCTCAACAGCATCTGCCGCGACGCTCAGGTGGCAACCAGCCTGGTCGGCAACCCCAGCGATGTCCGCGATCTGGTCTCGTATCGCCTGAAAGAGGGCAAGGCCAAAGCCCCGGGCGAGGCCCCGCGGCTGACCGAGGGCTGGCGCGCCGAAGTCGTCGGCAAGGTCCTCGACGATCTGATCGCCGGCAAAGTCACGATCCGCATTACCGAGCCGGACTCGGAGCAGCCGCTGGTATTTGAGCCCTATGTGCCCAAGCAGTAGCCCGCCCAAGTCATAAGCCCGCCCAAGCCATAAGCCCCGGCGGCAACAGCAGGCACACCAAGCGATGTGCCTGCTGCTTCACCGTGCGGTGCGCCTACCGACGGCGAATCGCCACGATCTCCATCGCCTTCACTTCTTTACCGTCGACCGTGTGATACGACGTCATCACCGTCTTGTCCGGGCTTTCGATCTTCAACTCTTCGCGTCCCTTGATCAGCTTCTTCTCGATGGGGCAAAAGCCCTCCGTCTCGAAGCTGAACTCCTTGCCCGCGTCGTCCGATTTGCCTACGCCCGTTGAGCTGCCCGTACACATGGTGCAGATCCAACTGGTGGTGTACTTCTTCTGGGCGTTGTCGTAGCCGATCGTGCCGAGCCCCTCGAAACCAGACGAGCCATCGAAGTTGGTGCCGCTGACCTTCTCTTCGATGAACCGCTTGCCCAGGATCCATTTCCGCTCAATGGTTCCCGTCGATTCCATGGCCGGCTTGCTGGGATCCATCCAGGCTTTGCAGACATAGGTCCAACTCCCCACCAACGGCTCCAGCTTGCGATGTTCCGAACTGGGCGTGGCCGCTTCTGTCATGGCCTTGATGGCTGTCAGCGGGTCCTTCTTGCTGTCTTCCGCCAGGGCAACTTGGACCAGGCTCAATGCCAACACTGAGAAAAGAATGCGACTCATTGCGATGTTCCCTCAAGAAGATTTTGTAAAGACGACCCACGCTTCACGCGGGCCTTTCCTAGGTGCCGAAAAGGCTGCAATCCGGGTGCCGTGTCGTGACTTCTGTGATCTCCCGCGAAACTCCCAACATTTGCGGCGGTGCCAGGTTTTGGAGGCTGGCTCACCTGTTGTCGCACCGGTCATGTCCAAGCCAGCGTGGGCGTCGAGCAACCACGCGTGAAATGGAACGGTGTGGCAATGTGGCCATTCCCCGGCAGTCTGCGTGGTTCCCTCTGGTGGAATGCCATTTGCGATAGCACACCTTGCTGATTCTCAGACTCGCACAGGTGCCGCCATGAGTTCCATCCTTCGCTTCGCCCTGTTGATCCCCGTTCTGCTCACCGTCGGTTGCGTCGACTCGATCGATCCGGCCGTGGAACCTGTGTCGCCGGTGGTGCAGCGCGATCCGCGGGTTAACCTTTTCCGCACGTCGGTCCGGCACTTCACCGAAGAAGTCCGCGTGGCCGCCAACCGTTTTGAGTTGGGACTCGGCCGCTCCGAGGGCGAGCTTCTGCTTGATGAATTGAAGGATCGTTGTAGCCGTATCCCAGCAGCCCCCGAACCTCAGTTCCAGGCTGCTCGCGACGAGTGCATCGCGCTGGTCAGGCGGTTGGAAGAGACTGCTGCACGCCTGATCGAGATCGACGCCAGCCGACGACTGGCCGAACGGGCCGCCAACCTCAGGTCGATGAACATCGAAGTTGCGCTGGCCGACGGCCCCGACTGGGTCGCGCCGGAAGAGCGAGGAGCCAACCCACTCGGGTCGATCCCGCAAGTGGCGGCGGCCCCTTATGACGCGATGAAAGCCGAGGTCCTCCGTCAGGGGATCTCTGGCGTGCGTCTGCAGACTGATCAGTTGAACCAGGCCATTGGCGGCAGTCCTCCCCTGGCCGGGCGCGATCGCGCGATACCCGAGGGCACGGTATTAATCCGCTAGGTAAAATCTCGCACGGGGAATCTATTCCAGGACACGGGGCTGGGCCAACCGACGCACAAGGATCAGAATAGGCAAGTGTCCTCGTCTAGTCATTGACTGTCGATCTTTCGCCCGCTCGCATGCCGACTGAACCGATCATCGCCTCGCCGTTGCCGACGGATCCGGTCGAGCTGGCTTCCAAACGCCGCATCCTGCCGTGGCTGGTGGCGGTGGCCTTGTTCATGGAGGCCCTCGACGCCACGATTCTGAATACGGCCGTGCCGACGATCGCCGAGTCGCTGTCGGTCGGACCTTTGAGCATGAAGGCCGCCCTGACCAGTTACACGCTCAGCCTGGCGGTCTTCATTCCGATCAGCGGCTGGATTGCCGACCGCTTCGGCACACGGCTGGTCTTCTCGTCGGCGATCGGAGTCTTCTCGCTCGGGTCGCTGCTGTGCGGCATGTCGGTGAACATGCCGATGCTGGTGGCCTCGCGGATTCTGCAAGGCTGCGGCGGCGCGCTGATGATGCCTGTGGGCCGCATCACCATGGTCCGCACGTTTCCACGTTCCGAATTGCTGAAGGCCATGAGCTTCGTGGCAATCCCGGGGCTGATTGGCCCCATGATCGGTCCGCTGGCGGGCGGGCTGATCGTGGCCCATTTCAACTGGCGGATGATCTTCTTTGTGAATCTGCCCATCGGCCTGCTGGGGCTGATCATGGTCTATCGCCACATGCCCAACTTTCAGGGGTCGCAAAGGACCCCGCTCGATATCCGCGGGATGCTGCTCTTTGGCAGCGGCATCGCACTGCTCTCCTATGTGCTCGAGGTCTTCGGCGATCACTCGCTTTCTGTGCAAGAGAATCTGGTGCTGTTGGCGGTGTCGGTCGTGTTGTTGGGCAGCTACGTGGCCCACGCTCTGCGTGCCAAGTTTCCCCTGCTGCAACTCAGGCTGTTTGGCTTGCGGACCTTTCGCACGGCCATCATGGGGAGCCTGGTCACCCGCTTGGGAATTGCGGGGATGCCGTTTCTATTGCCGCTTCTCTATCAGGTCGGTCTCGGATTCACGCCCATTCAGTCGAGCCTGATGATCATGCCGCAACCGCTGGCGGCCATGGGGCTGAAGATCCTGATGCCCGGCATTCTCAGTCGACTGGGCTATCGCCGGGTGCTGCTGCTCAATACGGCGGCGCTGGGGCTAATGCTGCTGGCCTTTATGATGGTCGGCCGCGGCACGCCGGTCTGGCTAATCGTCATCCAGGCGTTCCTCTTCGGATTCTTACAGTCGCTGCAGTACACCTGCATTAACACGCTGGTATACGCCGACCTGAGCGACGAGGCGGCCAGCATGGGGAGCAGCATCTCGAGCACGGTGCAGCAGATGTCGATGAGTTTTGGCGTGACCGCGGCTTCGCTGCTTACGATTCTTTTTCTGGGCGGAGATCGCGATCCCGGGGCGGACCGCATGATCGGCGGCATCCACCAGGCGATGATGATCATGGGTCTGTGGACCATCTTCTCGTCGCTGGTCTTCTGGCCGCTCAAGCCAAACGATGGCGAGGCGCTCAGCAGTCATCACGAAGAGGATTGACGGCCCACCGGGGTTCGGCGTCACATTGGCTACGGCTTGCCGTCGATGTGCATCGACTTCAGCACTCGCACTGCGGATTCGCGATCCTGCGCCTTGCGATAGACCACGCTCACTCCATAGAAGTCGCGGCCAGCCTGCACAAAGTGCCCCTCGATAAACAGGTCGCCATCGATGCGCTTGCCTTGATAGCTGGCGCGCTTGGCAGGGAAGCCGTCGATCTTGGTCTCCTTCATGTCATAGACGACCTTCTGCGGGTCATTGCGGGTCCCTGAAACCGCCCCTTGCCGCATGGCACCGTCGGCCGCGCCTTGCAGGCTGAAGTCGACTCCATCTTTGGGCCGCAGGTGCATGACCACCACGGTCCCGTTGGCGTTGGTGTTCTGGTTCTCGTAGACCACACAGGTGTCGTACAGCGCCCGTACATTCGGTGGGATCGGCGCGTTCATCAGCGGCTTCAAGGCGAAGGGAAGCTCAACCGTGAGCCGGTCCACCGATCGCTTCGCCCAGGCGTCGGCGGGAAATGGATCGATGCGATGGGACCGGGCGATCTTGAAGACGAAGATCCCCAGCCCGATGGCGCCCAGGACAAACAGCCCCATGATGAGCCCGAGGATCCAGAACACCTTGGCGTAACTGGGGCTGTTGGGTGCGGCTGTCGGCATGGAGAGATTCCCTGTTCTTGAATCCTGCGTTCGCGAGGTTGATCGCAAAGCTACGTGGATTGCAAGTATATGCAGGGAACGTCCGGGCACCAAATCTTGAATGCCGAATCGTTCGCTATCCCTACGCGTTGTCCGCGGCGCTGTCGGTCGTCCACTTCGTGCCGGCTTCGCTGACCGGGTACTTCGAACGGTTCTTCACCATCTTGGCCCGCATGGTCTGGCTCACATCCAGCCCCAACTGATTGGCCAGCGCCAGCAGGTAACAGAGAACGTCGGCCAGTTCTTCCCCCGCGGCGGCGCGCTTGGCGGGATCGTCGGCAATCGCTTTCGATGCCTCGGGCGTGAGCCACTGGAAGTGCTCCATGAGCTCGCCTGCCTCGATGGCCAGCGACATCGCCAGATTCTTGGGCGTGTGAAAGTGGTTCCAGTTGCGCTCGTCCACGAACTGCCGCATCAGAGAGCGCAGTTCGGCGACGCTAGTCCCGCTGTCGTCGGCGTCGGCCTCGGGCAGGCTGCTCATGCCACGAACTCCGGCGGCTCGCGATCAAAGCCCGGCAGCTTCAGTTGCCGCGGCGGCGAGACGCGAGTCTGGTAGCGCTCGCGATAGCCTTCGGCCAGGTGGACCATCACTTCCAGCACCAGCAGATTCGCCCGGGCGATGACGTGCCGAGTGCTGCGGTTTCCCAGTCCGCGGATCAGCTCTTCCAGCACCACCAGGTGCAGGTCGAGCGTGCGGTGGGCGCTGATGCCGGCCGAGGCCAGCAGCGAGGCCAGCTTAGACATCTCGTTGGTCAGCGTGCCCGAGCCCATGATCACATACGTCCGCAGCAGGTCGCGGTACAGCCCGACCAGTTGCAGCGGCAGGGCGAACTCTTCGGGGCCGGTCGCTTCGTTGTCGAGGTCGCGAATCAACTCGCGCTGCTGATCGAGCAGCCGGGTGGCCTCGTCGCGGTCCTTCTGCAACCGCTGCTCTTCGCTGGCCGTCAGGCGGCTGTTCTCGCGCAGCAATTGGTGCCGCTCAATCGCCCGGGCGACCGTCCAGATCAGTGTCCGCGTGGTCGTGGTGTGGACGCAGACATAGGCATCGCCGCCGGCCTCGTAGACCAGCGCGGCCATCTCTTGTTCGCTCTCGGCCCCCAGGACGACCAGCGGCTCAGTGGCTCCACCGGCCCGCAGTGCGGCCAGCAATTCCAGTGAGTCGAGTTGCTCGTGGTCATGCCCGATCAGCACCGCGTCGTAGACTTCTTCTCGCAAGCGGGCGACCCCGTCGGTCAGACCCTGCGACTCTTCCAGCACGACATCCGACGCGCTGTCGGTGGCAAAGGCCTCGGCCAGCCAACTGCCGGTGCGGGCGGGCGTGGTGACGTAAAGCACGCGCATGCGCGGGGGCAAATGCCCGGGCATGTGATCGAGCGCTTTGCGACGATTCTTGGGAGCGGCAGATCGCATGATCGACTCCGACAATTCCGGCAGGCGAGACGCCTGCGCCACGAACCTTTAAGAATCCGCGCATGAAGCCAGCGAGACCCTGCGCGGGGCGGGCACTGTATTGCCGCGCGTGCCGGCGGTCAACTGCAGACGCAATTGCCACGCGCCGGTCGAGCCGCTAGCATCGCAGATGCCCGTTGAATGAGTCTCTCTATCCTTCCGACCTCTCCCATCCCGCCGATTGGCGGTCAGGAAAATACCGTGCGAATTGCCTACTTGGATTGTGCCAGCGGAATCTCCGGAGACATGATGCTGGGCGCCTTGGTCGACGCCGGCGTCGATCTGGCCGCCATCTGGAAAGGGGTCGCTTCGCTCGGGCTGCCCGACATGAAGCTGGTCTCTCACGAAGTCCACAAATGCGGCTTTCGGGCCACGCAGGTCAAGGTTGAGCATCCTCACGAGCACTCGCATCGCAATCTGACCCAGATCATCAAGATGATCGAGGGGAGCCAGTTGACTGTCGAGCAGCAGCTCTTGGCCAAGGCGATCTTTCAGAAGCTGGGCGAGGCCGAAGCCCACGTGCATGGCGTGCCGATCGAGGCGGTCCATTTTCACGAGGTCGGCGCCATCGATTCCATCGCCGACATCTGCGGCGCGGCAATCGGCTGGGATCTGCTGGGCGTCGACGAGATCTGCGCTTCGCCGGTGGCCACGGGGACCGGTTCGATCAAGATCGCGCACGGCAAAGTCAGCATCCCCGCGCCGGCCACCGCCGAGTTGCTGCGGGGGATTCCTCTGGCCGAATGTTCCATCGCCAAGGAGCTGACGACCCCCACTGGCGCTGCGATTCTAGCCGCCCTGGTGGACCGCTTCGGACCGGCCCCCGCGATGACGATTGAGAAGATCGGCTACGGCGCCGGGTCGATGGAACTCGACGAGCAGCCCAACGTGCTGCGGCTGCTGGTCGGCAACTCGGTCGAGTCCGATCACAACGAAGAGTACGAGCGCGACACTGTCTGGATGCTGGAGTCGAACCTGGACAACGTGACCGGCGAAGTGCTCGGCCATGCCACCAGCCGGCTGATGGCCGCCGGCGCCCTTGATGTCTACAACACGGCCATCCAGATGAAGAAGGGCCGCCCTGGCGTGGTGCTGACCGTGCTGTGCGCCCCGCCCGACGTCGACCGACTCGAGCGGCTCTTGTTTCGCGAGACGCACACGCTGGGCGTGCGGCGTTGGCTGGTCGCGCGCCACAAGTTGCCACGGCAGGAGATCGAGGTCGAGACCCCCTGGGGCATGGTCCCAGGCAAGCTGGGCTTTGTGCCGGGGAACACCTACACCTTCAATCCCGAGTTCGAAGCCTGCCGCAAGCTGGCCGAGGAGCACGGCATTCCCCTCAAAGACGTCTACCAGCACGCCATGTGGGGCTTCGGCGACATGGAGATCGAGGTCGACGAGCACGAAGGGGATGCGGGCGAGCACGATCACGACTGCGGCCATGACCATTCGCACGATCACGGGCACTCGAACGATCACGATCACGGACCCTCGCACGACCATGATCATCACGATCACGATCATGGTCCGGGCGGCCACGATCACCATCACTAACAGGAGCCAAGTCGACTCGCGCGTCCCTTCCTGCTCCCTCACCTTTGTGGGGAGGGAGCAGGCAGAGAATGCGTGGAGTTGTTCGCTCTTGCGATGCCCGACGCTTGGGCAGGCCTAGCCCGCCCGGACGCGCAGGATCGGATCCTTCTCGTCATCCGCGCTCGACGTGTCGGAATCGATGCGGACTGTGGCGCTGCGCGGGGTCCGTCGCTCGTGAACGAAGCCACGAGTTCCTCCGGAGAAGAACGTGCTGAACACGGCAGCCGGTCCGTCGACGAACTCCACTTTCAGCTTCTCCAGCACCTCGACCCACCGCAATCCGCTGCGGAAGATCAGCCGATAGGCCGACTTGAGCTGCAGGAAATCGGCAGGCGTGAAGCCGTTTCGCTTCAGGCCGACACGATTCAGACCGACCACCCGATGGCTGGTGCCGTCGATCATCACATACGGCGGCACATCTTGAACGACGCGTGCCAACCCGCCGACCATGGCCAAGGTTCCGATGCGGCAGTTCTGATGCACGGCGACCAGGCCCGAAACAAAGGCTCGCTCGCCGACGGTCACATGCCCGCCCAGCACGGCCCCTTGCGCCACGATGACGTTGTCGGAGATGACGCAGTCGTGGCCGATGTGGGTGGTTCCCATCAGGAACACACCCGAACCGATATGCGTGTTGTGATCCGCGGCGACGGCCCGATGGATCGTCACGTTTTCGCGGATGACATTGTTGTTGCCGATGATTAGTCCGCCGATTTTTGGCGGCATCTTCAGGAACTGAGGGAGCCCGCCCAAGACGGTTCCTTCGAATACCTGATTATTGGAACCGACGGTGGTTCCATTCTTTACGACAACGTGGCTGGCCAAAGTCGTGCCCTCGCCGATTCGCACATCGTCTTCGACGATGGCGAATGGTCCGACCTCGACATTTTGGCCTAGTTCAGCTTTGGAGCTGACCACCGCCAGGGGGTGGATCTTCGCCACTGGCGACCTCGATTTCTACTGCGAGATGAGCCCGTCTACCGTGGCGGCTAAGGTCGCGATCGAGGGAAGAGCCAAGCCGTTAGCCAGTAAGATGCTTCTTCAACTGGCGGAGCCTACTCATCCTTGAGCGGACACCTCGCGCGGGCGTGAGCGAGGCGGCGTATCCTAGTTCCTCTTCACAAAGAGGGGAAGATTGCCTTTGCGGGTTTTATCGGCACGGCTGACGTAAAGGGTCCAACCGGATGTGAGGAAAGAGCCGATTTTACCATTCTTACCCCGGCAAAGTGCTAGCACTGACGGGAAGCGACCGCGGCTGGCGATCCGAATCGCAAGCAAGCGAGGCCCTTCTTCCCTCGACGCCGACCGGCTGTAGGAGGTCTGCCTCGGCTCGCCAGGCATCGCACTCGGGAAAGGTCTCGCCCATCACCGCGCAGGCATCGAGCAAACGCCCGCGGAGGTCGTAATGCTCTTGGCTCGGATCCTCTCCCGCCGACAGCAAGGCGTCGCGCACCAGGGGGATCCCTTCCTGCGAGAACTGCGATAGCAACCCGCCCAGCAGAAAGTAACGAGGACCTTCGGAGTTCTCGCAGGCGAGCAGTCGGTGGATGATTGCGACCGTCGCGTCCCCGGGGATTCGTTCCAGAATTTCGGCCAACGCCATCCGCTCGAACGGTTCAGCCTGCGCGTAGCGAGCTTCAATCGACTCGAGCACGGCCGGACTGCCGATGCGGATCAAGGCCCGCGTGCATTCGGGGACCAGGTGGGCGGAGCCTTCGCCCAGCCTGCCGATGAGCGAGGGAATTGCCGCGTCCAGGCGGAGCGCGCCGGCCAGCCGAATCGCCAACGGTTCCAGCCAGGCCAGGGGGTTCTCGTCGAACTCTCGCGCGTCCATCGCCAGCAATTTTAAAACGCGGGCTTCGCATCGCGAGTCAAAGCGGCTTAGCGCCTCGACCAGATAGCAGGCCTGCGCGATCGCGTCGTCGCTGATATCGCGCTCGACCCTGCACTCCTCGCAAAGCTGATCTAGATGCTGCCAACACTGATCTTCGCTCCACGAGATCAGCTCGATTCGTTCGCGAACGGCATCGACCAGCGACGTCCGCGGGTGTTCGGCCGCGAGTAAAGCCGTCTCTTTGCCTTTCAGCAGGTGGGCGTCGGCATGCTCCAGAATGCCGCGCAATGCCGCCGCGTACTCCTCGTCGTCGGACTGATGGGCCAGGAAGAGTTCCGAAATGGCCCAGTCGACGCTCATCGCCGACTGAGGCAACAGGAACGCCCAGGCCAACGAGGGAAGCGTTTCGGCTCGGCCATGGGTGGCGATGGAATCGATCACCGCCGGCATCAGGTCAGGATCCGTCGAGCCGGAGAGCGCGAAATACTCGACCGCACAGCGGCGCACCGACGACTCGGGGTGGAGAATGGCTGCTTTGATCTGAGCGTCGGAGATCCGCATACAAGCACCTGCGCGAGGGTTGTTTTTCAACCCTTCGATTCTAGGGTGCCGTTGACCGGTGTCGCCAGTCATTCCGGGCGCAAGGCCGCGAAAGCGGCTCCGCGGATGATTCCCTCCTGGCAACGACGGGCAGTTTGCAACGATTATGCCGCTACGCCTGCCAGCCTTCGGCCCCGATCAGCCGCACAAAGCGGACGCCGCACAGGTCCTCGCTAACCGGCTGGCCGTCGACCTTGCGGACTACTCGCAGGACCTGCTGATCGAGCCCGCCCACGGGCATGACCAGAATGCCTCCCTCGGCGAGCTGTTCCAAGAGGGCCGGCGGCAGGTGATGGCCGGCCGCCGTAACGATCACTCGATCGAAGGGCGCACCGTCGGGCCAGCCTAGCGTACCATCGCCCGAATGAACCTGGACGTTCGTGATTCCCAACGAGGCCAGCAGATGCCGCGCGGCCACGGCCAGTTCGGGATGGCGTTCGATCGAGCAGACCTGCCGGGCGAGACGGGCCAGGACCGCGGCCTGATAGCCGCTTCCCGTTCCGATCTCCAGCACCAATTCGTCGCCGGAGAGCTGCAGGGCCTCGGTCATTAAGGCCACGATATACGGCTGGCTGATGGTCTGATCCGACTCGATCGGTAGCGCACGATCCTCATAGGCGGCGCCGCGCAGATCGGACGGAACGAAACGCTCGCGCGGCGTCTCCTCAAGCGCGGCCAGCACCCGCGGATCGCGGATGCCGCTCCGGCGGAGTTCTTCGATCAAGGCATGGCGCTCGAGCGCGAAGGAGTTCATCGGTCACCCTCCTGCCGCGCACCTGGGGGCTCTTAGATAAGCCCCTTACGCACGGCCCAAACGGCCGCTTGGGTCCGGCCGGTCACTCCCAGTTTCGAGAGCACATGATGCACGTGCTCCTTCACCGTTTCGACACTGATATGCAGCGTGCGAGCGATCTCTTTGTTCGAGAGGCCCAGGGCCAATTGCCGCAACACCTGCGATTCGCGCTGCGTCAGCGGGACTTCCAGGTCCGAACCCTCGCCCGAGGGGGCGTTCATGGCCCCCGTCATGCGTCGAAGTTCGTCCTGCGTCCAGGCGGCTTCACCGCCAGCCACGCGGCGAATCGCCGACAGCAGCTCGGTTCGCGAAGAGCCCTTCAGCACGTAGCCGCTCGCCCCCAGGGCCATGGCCCGGGCGATGTAGGTCGGATTGTCGTAGGTCGAAAGCATCAGCACCGGGATCTTGGGGTACTTCTGCTTCAGCCACTCCAAGGTCGACAGGCCATCGCCATCGGGCATGCGAATATCAAGCAAGATAACGTCCGGGCGGGTGTCGCTGGCCAGCTTGCGGGCTTCGTCCCCGGAGCTTGCCTGGCCCACCATTTCGATGTCCGTATTCGCCACCACGCTCGCCAAACCGGAGCGAACTACTTCGTGATCGTCGGCGACCAGCAGCTTGATCATGTACAGCCCGTATTGATATCGAGTTGAGAAGAGATATGCGACGAATGAAGATCACCTTTTCAGAAGAGCAACATTCATACCGCAATCGGCCAGCCGGGGCCAGTCGCCCCAACTGTCATTGGTGTCATTCGTTGTGTCAACGCTATGGCAACGGAAAGTATAGCTCGCCCAACGATCACGGTAAATGTTATCGTCTTTTGCGCACCAGGGCGGTAAATATTTCCGCCATGGGTGTGGCAATCACGACCTTGGATGGGGCTCAGTGGTTCCCGAGAGGGGGCAGATAGGCTCGCCGAAACGTCCATTCTGACGGTGACGTGTGAACGCAAAAATCCTGGCCGAAAGGACCAGGATTTAAGCAATCAATCTTCGGACGTTGTGTGAGACTCCCCCGCCGAAGCGAGAGGTTCTATCCCATGCCGTCTTCCAGCGGGCTGCGCCACAGCGGCAGCCGGGGGAACAACGCGGCTGCAGTTTCCACGGCCACACGTGTCGAGGCCTCGATCCGTCCCTGCGCAATGGCCGGGTCGAGATCGAGATGGCCCAGCAACAGCCGGGTGAACTCGGCAATGTTCATGTTCAGGTAGCTGCGGCCGGTCTTGTCGCGCGAGACCACCGCCCCACGGCGCGTGACCTTGATGTGGTACTTCTCCCCTTCGACCAGCAGCCCCAACTCACTAGGGAGCGGAATCCCTGCGCGGATCGCCCGCTCGCGGATCAGCGGACGAAGTCCCTTCAGGAACCGCAGGGGTGCGAGCAGCTTGGCCATGAAGACCTGGCCTTGCTCGACTTCGTGGCAGTGATTGGTCCCGCCCGCCAGGCGGCAGATCTCGTGCAGCTCGCTCCCCGGTCGGGCGTGGACGGTGATGGAGTGGCTGTCGCGCTCGATCGCTTCGCTGCAGGCGCGGCCCAGCAGCAGCAGCTCGGCGGTGGGATGATCCGGGAAGGCCATTGCTTCCAGCACCTGATCGTCGCGCGAGATCGCGTAACCGACGATCGGCGAGTTGGTCTGGTCCAGTTCCATCTTGTCGGGGCCTTCGATCGCCACCCAGAACTGATCCGTTGTGTTGCGAGTGATGAGCCAGCGCCAGTAGCTCTCGTTGCGGCACCAGGGGCCGGTCCCGCGGGCGGTGTTCTCGTGATAGATGCGCATCAGAGTCGGCAGTTCGACCTGACGCCAGGGGCGGATCGTCAGCGGCCGCTGCTTCAGTCGCTCGCTCTGCCGCGAGAGCTCGGCCAGCACATCGCGCGTGCCGGCGGTCGAATGGCTATGCCGGCCGCAGACGGCCCAGCCGCCGGGGCGAAAGAAGTGCGGGATCTTGGTCGACAGGAAACCGAGCTGCGCCCCTTCGGCCAGCATCTGCCGTTCGGCTTCGTCCATCAGCGCGCCGGCGTAGCCTTGCGAGCGGAACTCAGGCAGTGTCCCCAGCCAGCTCACGACGGAAGCCGGGAAACGCTCGGACTCGAAGTGCATCTCGCGCTTCAACAGATGAACGTGCGAGACGATCTTGCCCGCCCGTTCAACCAGCAGGCGATCGGTCGGTTCGTACAAGGGCTCTTCGAGCGAGGCCAGAAAGGAATCTCGCGAAGGGGCTTGGAAGACGGCCGAAAGCAGATGTTGGATTTCGCTGTGATCCCCTGCGTTGCCATTGGTCACACGGACAGGGACGCCGGGAATCGTGGAAAGCGTTTTGCCCAGAGAGATGCGGGACTTAGAGGCCGGCATGGTGGGGACCGTCAGTGAATTGACGGAAACCGGCAGAGGCGCGCTTGCGCTCATGTTGCGTTACTCCCTTACGCTTCTTGAATGAGACGATCCGTCTAGGTTGCGTGGCAACATTCGTAGCAATCGCCGCGAAGCCCCCCCTCGAATCGAGACGAAACGAGGGCTGACGCGTGCGGCGCGGCCTGTCCCTACAGGCCTTGACCGCGGCTTCCATCCGGCCCACCCATGGGATGATCCGGCAGAAGGTATCGCCACTATCTGTTGCGGCCGAGTGAACAAGTCACCCGACTCCTAGTGCTGCAAGTTGGAACTACTTGCACCACCGCTCACCTACACTAAAGAGTCGCAGGCCGGAATGCGAGTAGAAAATCTCGCAAAATTTTCTCCGGATATAAGAAAATGGAATACTCGCGCGACGCGAGCAGCGACTCCCTCTGCCACGCTCGCCCCGTTTCGTCCCTCTCTTGGCGAAGCATCGTGCGCGAGCGCTCGACCCAAGGCTGCAGCGCGGCGTTCGCCGCGCGGATCTCGCGAGTCCGTTGTCGTGCGTTCTGAATGGTCGGTTCGGTGGCTACCCAACGATGCTTGCTCTCCATCCAAGCCGTGGCCGCCGTGCGCTCATCGGCCGACAGCGACGCCAAGTCGAGCCAACGCTCGGGGTGATACACCAGCTCGCGCAATTGGCCGTCGATCCGCCGCAGGTCCTCGGGCGAAACGCCCGGCCGTTCAACAGGCAGAAACAGCGTGGCCGACAGTGCCGCATAGCCCGGCGGATCGATGCCGAAGAACCGCTGGATCAACGTATCGGTCAGTTGATCGTACTTGGCCCCACCGATGCCATGCACGAACAGGTCCCCCAGAAACAGCCGCGCCCACAGAGTCGTCGTCAGCGCTCGGGTGCGGATCTTGATGCCTGCGGCCGCCGCATGGGCCAGCACCTGCACCGCGCCCGCGGCATCCCCTTGGGGCGAGAGGGGCAGATCGAGCGTCCAGCCCGCCCGATCCGTTAGCGTGCACGTTCCCTTCGTCTGTCGCATGAACAGCCGTCGGCGGCGCGGGTCCTCGGCGGTCCAGATCCACAGCGGCATCTCGTGCCAGTCCCCGTCCAGCGCCAGATCGGGGACCGGATGGTTGCGGCTGCGGATGCGATTCGCGCGGCGGTACTCATGCACTGCTTGATTGTAGACCTCGCGCCATACCGGCCATTGCGCGGCCAGATGCGCGACGAACCAGTGGAACGATTCGAAACGGCACGTGGCGCTGATCGGCAGTTCCAGCGTATCAAGTCCCCACGCGCCTTCGATTTGATGTCGGGCCTGCGCAACCGCCGCACCGGGACGCTCGCCGGCTTGCCAGCGCGCCATCACGCGCGGCCAAGCGTCGCGGATCAGTGGACCAGCCACCAGCGGGGCGACATGCTCGGCCAGTCGCTGGCCAAAGCTGCTCCATAGTTCGGCGTCGACAACCGGCCGTTCCTCGGTGGGAACGTTGGCTTGGCCGCCGTCGCTGTCGAAGGCGATCGCCGCGCGCGTGGGGGCCGAGCGGCTTCCGCCCGGCGCATACAGGCTGGTCGATTTCCAGGTGTCGCTGTCGATGACCAAGTTCACGGCCGTGGCGGGTCCGTGCGAGGCACTCCACTCTTTCGCGAAGCGATCCAGAAAGAAGTGCTTGGCCCACACGCCGGGATGGAACATCTCGGCCTGATGCCCCGCCAGAAACAGTGCGGAGTCCGCCGCTGGGCGCTCACGCACCGAGCGATACTGTGCCGTCTGGTCATAGGCCGTTCGCAGCAAATCCGCTCGAGCCTTGCGCGCCAGATCGACGAGTCGCCGGCCTTGCAGTTCGAGCGTACTCTCGGCCAAGCGCGCCTGGTTGCCAGCCACGATCGCCGGCAGCGCGGCGGGCGGAGGATCGCAGAAAACTCCGCGGTCTTGGGCCGGGGCTCGAAACCGCCGTCGCTCGTGCACGAGCACTCCGGATGTCGACATCTTGAGTGGGGCTCTTTCGCAGGTTTGGCAGGTCTACTTCGTCGGACAGGTCGGCGGTACCGGCGGCAACTCGGCACCGCAGGCGGCCGTGACCAGCCCGCTGCTGCAGGGCACGTGCCAGCCGGCCTCGGCAATGCGGGCCAGGCTGCGATCGACTGTCAGATGATAGTACTCCAACCGCGTCGCCCCGTCATCGAGCGCGCCGCCAAAGGAGCGGGCCTCATCCAGATAGATCCGCGGAACGGGAAGCTCTTTGACCACCAGCTTCAGGCTCGAGGCCTGCACCCATAGTTCCAGGGGCATGGCGTAGCCATTCTCGACCAGATCGAGCTTGGCCAGGGCCTCGCCGCGATAGGCTTTGAAGCCGCAGAAGGCATCCGTCAGGTCGAAGCCCAAGCGGTGGTTCAGTTCGTCGGTCAGCCGGCGATTGATCCGCCGTCGCTCTTCCGGGGCAGGGCTGTCCCCCGGCAGGTTGGCCAAGTAACGGCTCCCCGAAACGATGTCGGCTTCTTCGGTGGCATCGACGAACTGGCGAATCAGGCCCGGTTGGTGCTGGCCGTCGGAGTCGATCGTTACCACGGCGTCGTAACCCTGCTGAACCGCATAGTCGAACGCCGTCCGTAGCGCCGCTCCATACCCTTTGTTCGGGCGATGGGTCAGGACTTTGATTTGCGAGAATTCTTTCAGAACCTCATCCGTCCCATCGGTTGAACCGTCGTCGATCACCAGGACTTCCGGGCTGTATTGAAGAACCTGCTTCAGGACCTCGCGCACATGCCGCACTTCATTGTAAACGGGCAGGGCAGTCACCCAGCGGATGGTGTCGGCGTAAGTCATGATGGCTCCAGCAGATTCGCAGGCAAGATCGTTCGCAACGGAGAGGGAACTTGCGGCCGCCGACGGGCCCGGCTTGTTAACAGCCACGCGGCGTCGGGCACTTGCCTCGGTTCCTTGAAGATTCTAGTCCACCGGGGTACATCGTCAATGAATCGTTGATCCATGATCCATCGCGGAACGAGTTAGGGACGGGACACTTGGGTGAGTCGCGACTAGTTGTCCCGATGATCCCGAACAGCCGCTTCGAATCGAGTTCTGCAACTCCTTAGATAGCCAGGGGGAGGGGGCGGTCTTCCCCCCATTCTATCGAGACCCGCCTTAAGGTCCGTGTTTTGTCGATTGCGTAGAATCCAGCATGCATGGCGAGGCTTGGTGCTGGCCCATCGACCGCTCGAGCTCCCTCCGTTCCCGGCGACTGTGATGCCGCCGAACGATTCGCGAATCGACGCTTCCCGTCGCGATCGCGATTTGTCCGCCTGCTCCTGACAAGCACGCAAACAAGCCTACGCTTCTCAGTTCTTGTCAGGCGACAACTTAAACTCGGGATTCCTCAGCGCCCCTGTCGTATTTTGCCGAAGCCAACCCTGAGGGACCTGCTCGCGATTCGCTCGCGTGGCGATTTGTTTGATCAAGCAACCAATGGATACAAGGCATATCGTGGAGATGAAGACTCAAAAAGAAACGATCGAATTCGACGAAGCATTCCTCGAAGAGTGGAACGAGTTCTGCGATGTGAAGGGCTATGTGAAGCGACAGGCCGCGCATGCCTGTCGCATCGCCTTTATGAATCTGCTGAACCAGGAACAGCGCGAGAAGATGCTGAAGGACACCACCGAGCATCTGGCCAAACCCCGACCGGCGTAATTTTTGTCACCAGGGATCGTGCCTCGCTTTTCGCAAGCCCGTCGGCTGAGAGATCTCAAGGCTCTTCCCCTCGCCTCTCATCTTCCTGGGGCCGCTTTCGCTCGCCCCTGGTCTTTCCTAAAATGCTAGCACTCAGCATTGATGGATCGCCCCGCTCGCTCCCAGGAAACGCATGAGCACCTCGCCCATCGTCACGCCTTCCTTCGTGCATCTGCACTGCCACAGTCACTACAGCCTGTTGGACGGCGCCAGCGCCATTCCCAAGCTGGTGGCCAAGGCCAAGTCGCAGGGCATGAACGCCCTGGCCTTGACCGACCACGGCAATCTTTACGGCGCGCTCGAATTCTACTCCAAGGCCAAGGATGCGGGCATCAACCCCATCCTGGGCTACGAGGCCTACATCGCCCCCGAAAGCCGCTTCAAGAAGGAAGCCGGCGGCATGAAGGAGGCCGCGTACCACCTGACGCTGCTGGCCAAGAACGTCACTGGCTTCAAGAACCTGATGAAGCTGGCCTCGCATGCCTTCCTCGAGGGCTTCTATTACAAGCCGCGCATCGACAAGGAGCTGCTGGCCGCCCACAGCGAAGGGCTGATCTGCCTGTCGGGCTGCGTGGGCGGAGAGTTCTCGCAGACCATCCTCAAAGGCGGCGAGCCGAACCTGGAAGAGGCCATGAAGACGGCCGCCTGGTTCGCCAAAACCTTCGGCGACCGCTACTTCATCGAGATCCAGAACAACGGGCTCGAAATCCAACAGCTTGCCATGCAAGGGGCGGTCGAGATCGCCAAGCGAATGGGGCTGCCCCTGGTCGCCACCAGCGACGCCCATTATGTGAACCGCGAGGATGCCGAAGCCCAGGACGTGCTGCTCTGCATCAACACAGGCAAGTTCCGCACCGACACCAACCGCATGAAGATGGAGGGAAGCGAGTTCTTCCTCCGCAGTGCGGCCGAGATGCACGAGTATTTCCAGGGCTACGAAGAGGCCCTGGGACAGAGCCAAAAGATCGCCGACTCGGTCGACATCCAACTTGATCTGGGCAAGCGGCACTTCCCCACGTTCACCGTGCCCGATGCCAAAGCCCCGGCCGACTACCTGCGCGAACTGTGCCTGGCCGGCCTGAAGGAACGCTACTCCGACGTCCCCGAGATGTACTCCGACGGAGTCCTGGCCCAGGTGGTGATGGACCGCCTGGAGCGCGAACTGCACGTCATCAACACGCTGGGCTTTGCCAACTACTTTCTCATCGTGTGGGACTTCGTCAACTTCGCCAAGGAAAACGACATCCCGGCCACGGCGCGCGGATCGGGCGTGGGGGCGTTGGTCTCTTTCGCCCTGTATCTGAGTCACGTCTGTCCGCTGAAGTACGATCTGCTCTTCGAGCGGTTCCTGGATATCAATCGCAAAGAGGCGCCTGATATCGACATCGACTTCTGCAAAGATCGCCGCGGGCTGGTGATCAACTATGTGAAGCAGAAGTACGGCGACACGAACGTGGCCCAGATCGGCACCTTTGGCACGCTGGCCGCCCGGGCGGCGATCCGCGACGTCGGCCGCGCGCTTGGCTGGCCTCTGTTCCGCGTCGACCAGGTCGTGGCCATGGTCCCGGAAGAGCTGGGGATCGAGCTCGAGGAAGCCATCGAGAAGAGCGCCGAGCTGAAGAAGGCCTACGACAACGACGCAGAAGTCCGCGAGCTCATGGACCTGGCCATGAAGATCGAAGGGCTGGCCCGCAACGTCGGCACGCATGCCGCCGCGGTGGTGATCGCCGATAAGCCGCTGCTGGAGTACGTGCCGCTGCAGCGTGTCACGGGTAAAGAGGAAGTCATCACCCAGTGGTCGATGGGAGACGTGGAGCGCGCCGGACTGCTGAAGATGGACTTCCTGGGCCTGCGGAACCTCACGATCTTGTCGAAGGCGGTTGAACTGATCCAGCAGACCACCGGCAAGAAGATCGACCCTTATAAATTTCCGATCGACGACCCGCGGACGTTTGCCTTGCTCTGCCGCGGAGAGACCAAGGGTATCTTCCAGCTCGAGTCGGGGGGCATTCGCGACCTGCTGCAGAAGATGAAGCCGGACCATTTCCGTGACATCATCGCCACCAACGCCCTCTATCGCCCCGGCCCGCTGGAAGGGGGCATGGTCACCGACTACATCGAGGTGAAGCACGGCCGTCAAAAGCCGGTCTACAAGCACCCGGTGATGAAGGAGGTTCTGGAAGAAACCCACGGGGTGATGGTCTACCAGGAACAGGTGATGCGGATCTTGAACGGCCTGGGGGGCATTGAGCTCTCCAGTGCCTATAGCTGCATCAAAGCCATCAGCAAGAAGAAGCTGGAGCTGATCGCTAAGTTCCAACAGCAGTTCATCGAAGGCTCGATGGCCAAGGGGCTGGGCAAGAGCGACGCCAATGACATCTTCGAGCTGATCTGCAAGTTCGCCGGTTACGGCTTCAACAAGTCGCACTCGACCGCGTACGCGTTGATCGCGTACATGACGGCCTACCTCAAGGCCCATTACCCGGTCGAGTTCATGGCCGCACTCCTCAGCAGCGACATGTCGGGCCGCAACTTCAAGAAGAAGGACTCGCTGGTCGAGCATTACGAAGACTGCCAGCGGATGAAGATCACCGTGCTGGCCCCCGATGTGAACCGTTCGCTCCCCGACTTCAGCGTGGTGCAGGGCGCCGACGTGATTGCAGATTGCACCGCACGCGGCATTCCGGTGCCGGCCGGTGTCGAGGATGGCAAGAAGGTCATCGTCTTCGGTCTGGGAGCCATCAAGGGTTGCGGCGAAGGAGCCAGCGCCAGCATTGTGGCCGCGCGGCAGAAGGGCGGGGCCTTCAAGAGCCTGTTCGATTTCTGCGAGCGGGTCGATCCGGGGGCGGCTAACCGGGCCTGCATGGAAACGCTGGTCCGCGCCGGCGCCTTCGATCTTCTCGGCGGGCGGCGCTCGCAGCTCTTCCAGACGATCGAACGGGCGGTCACCGCCGGGGCCGGCGCCCATGCTGATCGCAAGAGCGGCCAGAAGAACCTCTTTGGCGGCTTTGAAGAAGACGAACCGGCCGCCAAGAAGCCGGGGAACAACATGCCCGACATCCCCGAGTGGGAGCCCCGCGAGAAACTGGCCGGCGAGAAAGAGTGCCTGGGCTTCTATCTCTCCAGCCATCCGCTGGCCGAGCACGAAGAAACCCTGAACACCTACTGCACGCACACCACCACCGCGGCGGCTGCCCTGTCGAAGGGGGCCGAGGTGATCCTGGGCGGAATGCTTTCGAGCCTGAAATTCTCGAACACCAAGAAACCGCGGCCTGGTTCGACCGCCACCAAGTATGTGATGTTCGATCTGGAAGACATGGCCGGCTCGATGCGCACGATCCTGTGGCCCGAAGAGTTCGCCGAGTTCGGCCACTTGGCCAAGGCCGATGCCATCCTGGCCGTCCGCGGCGCGATCGACAAACGGGTCGGCAGTGACGAGGCCAACTTCATCGTCAACGAACTGATCCCGCTCGAAGAACTCCCCAAAAGGTTCACCAAGGGGGTCATGATCCGCGTTAAAGAGGAGCATGGCGAAGGGGGCCTGGGCCAACTTCGCGAGATCCTGCGCGGCTACCCCGGCGAATGCGAACTGCAACTAGCCCTGTGGCTGGCCGACGGGACCCGTCTGTACCTGAAGTGCGACTCGATGAAGGTTTCCATCGATCCCGAGATGCGCCGCCGGGTCGAGGAGCTGCTTGGCCCCGGCAATTTCAAATTGCTCGGCGGACCGACCCAGCGCCGCAAGCGTCCGCCCATGAAGGCCGGCGCAGGAAGCTACGGGGGATAAGGTGCTCGTACTTCGCTATCAGCTTGAGACAAAAGTGCCCGTGGACGTCGATGAGCTCCTTCCCGAAAAGCTCGACGGCTTGTCGCACGCCGAGATCGGCAAGCTGCTCGTGTGGCATGGCAACCAGCAGATTCCCGTCGCCGAAGCCTTTTGCATCTCCGGCGAAAGTGGTGATGCGGCCAACGGCGTGCTGCGGTTCGAAGGCGATCTCGCAGGTGTGCATCGCATCGGGGCGGGCATGACCGCGGGCGAGATCCGCGTCGCAGGCTCCGCCGGGCGGCATGTCGGCAGCCAGATGCGCGGGGGAGCGATCCACATCGAAGGGAGCGCCGGTGATTGGCTCGGCGAACAGATGCGCGGCGGCCTAATCCAAGTCCGTGGCAATGCGGGCGGTCAGGTTGGCGCGGCCGTACGCGGCAGTCGGCGCGGCATGACCGGCGGCACGATCCTGATCGATGGCAACGCCGGGGATGAACTCGGGCTGGCCATGCGGCGCGGACTGATCGCCGTCAGCGGCGACGCCGGCGACGGGCTCGGCTTTAACATGATCGCCGGCACGATCCTGGTCTTCGGCAACGCAGGCGAGCGAGTCGGTGCCGGCATGCGACGCGGCACAATCGGCCTGTTCGGCAGCTCGCCCCCGGTGTTGCTGCCCACCTTCACCCGGGCCTGCCAGTACCGCCCTCAGTTCCTCGGGCTGTACTTTCGCGAACTGGCGCGGCACGGGTTCTCGGTTCCCGCCAGGCTTTTGGACTCGGCCTTCAAGCGTTTCCAGGGGGACCACCTGGAACTGGGGAAAGGCGAGATCCTGGTCGCCTCGGCGTAGGCAAGGGATTGTTCGGTCTCGCGCTCACCCGCAGGGGACTTCTTCCTGTGCGGTCAACTCATCCTGCGTCACCCCATAGTGCCGATAGCGCACCGAATAGCACTCTTCAAACCACTCTTCGATCCCGCGCTCGGCGTCCCGGTCGTAGTCCGGCGACACGTGCAGCGTCTTGCCTTGCTGCGGCATGTGCAGTTCGCCGTGCTCGATTAGCATCTCGCCTGCCTTGATCACATAGCGCGGCAACTGGAACATCAGTTCTTTGTCGTCATTGGGCGTGTAAATCGTCACGTCGGCATCGGCCCCCACGCCCAGATGCCCCTTCTGCTTCAGCCCCAGGATCCGCGCGGGGCCGGCTCGGGTGATGATGGCGATCTCGTTCAGGGTGTACTCGCGGTCCAGATCGACCAGGATCGAGCGCTCGCGGATCTTGGGATGCACGCTCTTCAGCACTTCAAAGCGATAGGCGCGGTCCATCAGCAGGCGGATGATCTGCGGATAAGCCAGGAAGGAGCCGCCGTTGGGGTGATCGGTGCTCATCACCACCCGCCAGGGATCGCGGACCAGCAGGTACCACTCCAGTCCGGCCGCCCATTGCACGGTGTGAACCAACCCTTTGTTCCTGTAGCTGATGGGCGAGATGCCGCAGCCCGACTCCTGCTCGGTGTCTCCGCTGTACCACTTGCCGCCGAGGACCTTGTGCAGGTAGTAACCCAACGGGCCGTCCCCGGTCATGCTGGTCGTGTCGCCGAACAGCACCTGCCCCACATCAACGGTAATGTTCGGGTGGTTATTCACGTATTCGGCCAGCGGCAGGGCCTTGGAGTTGAAGGTGTTCTCGTCCTCGTCTCCCCCGCCGTAGCTGTGAAACTGAATGTGGGTCAGATGCCCGCGGTTCCCCTCCAAGGCCTCCATCGTGCCGAGCGTGGTGGTCCAGTTCCCCGGCATGCCCAGGTTGTTGCAGTGGATGTGGGCGGCATGCGGCAGTTTTAATGCGTCGATCGCGGAGGTCATCTCGCGCAGGATCTGCCGCGGAGTGACATCGAAATCGGGGACGACATCTTCCAGCCCGGTCACGTTGCCACCGGCCCGCTGCTTCCAGACTTCGACTCCGCCGGGGTTCACCAGCTTGCAGGCGTACCCTTTCGTGGCCGTCAACAGCCAGCCGATGAAGGCCTGCAGCCGGGCGGGATCGCGGTCGCGGATCGCCCGCATCGCGTAGTGATTGTTCCCCATCAAGACAAAGAAGCCTTTATCGAGACACGGGGTATCGGCCAGCTCCTGATGAGCCTGCCGAGCGGCCAGCGGTGAGATCGCTGCATCGAAAGCGGTCGTATAGCCCAGCCCAGCGTACTTGTAACCGGTGGCAAACGTGCTGGGGACGCTCCCCATCGTGCCGCTGCGGGTGAACTCGGTCCGGCGGATCGGCTCGGCCGCGCCTCGCTCATCGGGCCGCATCTTGCGGGCGACATTCACCTTGGGCCCGGCGATATGGCAGTGCATGTCCACGCCGCCCGGCATCACGACCAGGCCGGAAGCATCCAGCGTCTTGGCGGGGCGAACATCAGGATCGGTCGGCGCGGCGACGATCCGCCCGTTCTCGATCCACAGATCACGCACTTGGCCATCGAGCTGATTAGCCGGGTCGTAGACGGTGCCGCCGGCGATTTTGAAGAGAGAGCGGGGCATGGGGCGAATGCAAAGCCGATGGTGTGGAAGAAACGACAGACAGGTTATCGAATGACAATGGAAACGGGGAGCACGGCAACGGGATCTACGGTTCGATTATTGTACACAGATGTCGCAGATAGACACAGATGAAATACAAGAAACAGAAACGGAAGAAGAAAGAAAAACGATCTATCGCTCGGCGACTACTGCTCCATCCGTCTTAGGTTTTTGTATTTCATCTGTGTCTATCTGCGACATCTGTGGACAACTTTCTTCGTTCCCTTTGCTCACAGCATCGAAATCGGATCGACATCCACGATCGCCTCGACATCTTCCGCCGGCTTGATCGCGGCCATCACTTCGCGCATCGCGGCTCTTAGCACGGCCCCATCCGGCCCCAGTAACTGCACCTGAAAGCGAAACTTCTCGCGCAGCCGCGCGATGGCCGCGGGCACCGGACCCAGGATACGGATCTTCTCGCCATGCACGGCCAGCAACCGCTTCAGCTCACTGGCCACATGTCCGGCCCATTCCATGGTCATCTCGGCCTTCGGTCCGCGGATCACCATGCGGATCATCTCTCCATACGGCGGATAACCGAACATCTTGCGCATCGGCAACTCACCAGTGGCAAAGCCCGTGTAGTCGTGCCGCGCGGCGGCCTGCACCGCCGGGTGATCGGGGCTGAAGGTCTGCACGATCACCTTGCCTCCCTGATCGCTGCGGCCCGTTCGCCCCGAGACCTGCACCAACAGTTGAAAGGTCCGCTCGGCCGCGCGAAAGTCCGGCAGATTCAGCGCGGTGTCGGCATTCAGCACGCCGACCAGCGTGACGTTGGGAAAGTCGTGCCCCTTGGCGATCATCTGCGTCCCCAGCAGGATGCGGATCTCGCCCGACCGGAAGCGGGCCAGCGCCCGCTCGTGGCTGCCGGGCGACTGCATCGTGTCGGTGTCCATCCGCAGGCAGGGAACGCCGGGGAAGCGGGCCCGCACTTCGGCCTCGACCTTCTGGGTCCCCGCGCCGTTGTAGCGGATCCCCTCGAAGTTGCACTCCGGGCAGCCTTTTAAAGTCGGAATCTGGAAGTCGCAGTGATGACACAGGGCGATGCTGTCGTGCTTGTGCCAGGTCAGCGCGATGTCGCACAACGGACAGCGAACCACATGCCCGCAGTGGGGACACTGAATGTGCGTCGAATAGCCCCGACGATTGAGCAGCAGAATGACCTGACCTCCCTCGGTCAGCACCTGATCCATCTGTTGCTTGAGCGGCCGGCTGATCGATCCGGCCATCGCCCCCTTGCGGGCCAAGACCTCTTGCCGCAGGTCGACCACACGCACGCCGGGCATGGGGCGGTTCTCGACACGCCGGGGCAACTCAATCAGCCGGTAGATCCCCTCCACCGCCCGCTGGTAGCTCTCCAGCGCAGGAGTGGCCGAGCCCAGCACCAGCGGAATCTGCTCAGCCCGGGCCCGCTCCACCGCCACGTCGCGGGCGTGGTAGCGCGGCACTGAGTCCTGCTTGAACGACGACTCGTGCTCTTCGTCGATCACGATCAGTCCCAGTTGCGGTGTGGGGGCGAAGATGGCGCTGCGAGCCCCGACCACAACGGGCACCTTGCCGGTGGCGATCCGCTCCCAGTGGCGGTGTCGCTCGGAGTCGCTCAAGTGGCTGTGCAGCACGGCCACTTCATCAAAGCGGCTGCGGAAGCGCTCCACCGTCTGCGGAGTCAGGCTGATCTCCGGCACCAACACAATCGCCTGCCGGCCAAAGCGGACCATCTCCTGGATCGCCTGGATGTAGACCTCGGTCTTGCCGCTGCCGGTCACGCCACGCAGCAGGATCGTTTCGTGCTTGCCGGTATGCAGCACGGAGTGGATCGCCTCGAGCGCCTTCTGCTGATCGGCGTTCAGGATCAGATTCTCTACCCGCGAGGTCGGCGGCAGTTGATCAACGGGCGAGAACGCCCGCCGGCGATCCAGCACCAGCAACCCCTTCTTCACCAGCGCCTTGATCGGTCCCTCGCGGCAGTCGGCCGCTCGGGCCAGATCGGCCACGGTCATCGGCTCGCGACTCTCGGCCACAATCCGCACCACCTGGGCCTGCTTGGCGGGCAGCTTGGCCTCGGCCATGCGAGCGGAGAGATCGGCCGGCACCGTCAGGATTCGCTCGGTGCGCGTTCCCGCTTTGCCGCGCACGCCGGCCGGAACGACGGCTTCCAGCACGGTCCCCCAACTGCACAGGTAATGCTCGGCCATCCACTGCGTCAGGCGGATCATGGCCGGCGACAACAGGCTGCGGTCGTCGACCACGCCGGCAATCGATTTCAGATTCCGGCGGACATCTTTTCGGACTTCCAGCCGGACACAGTAGCCCTCGGCTGGGCGATTCCCTCGGCCCAACGGCACCGCAACGCGCTGCCCCACGCCCAAGTCGGGCCGCAACTGATCCGGCACCAGGTAGTCGAATTCCCCCTCGAGGGGCCCGGGGAAGACCACGGTGGCGACCGATTGCTCGGCCTCGTCGTCGGCCTCCCAGGCGGGGGGGACTTCGTTCTCGAACAGGGATTGTTGAGCGGGACGGGACATTCTGGCATCGTCGGAGAAATAGCTCGGGACTGCAATGGTGCGGGGAAAGGGGGCGGGTATCGGGGATCAGCAGATGGAGACGGGGGAAAGGGGGAACCACAGAGACACAGAGTCACAGAGAAGAGGGCTTGGGAGGGGAGACCAACTGGAAGATGCCAATTCGATGTAAAGCGCCTTCGTAGTATTCCTTCCTTTCCTCTGTGACTCTGTGTCTCTGTGGTTCCCTTCCCCCCGTCTCCATCTGCTGACCCCCGATACCTGTTCAGTCCTCCCCCAAAGCTTGTCCTTTGCCCAAGCGCCAACTAGAATTGGAATTAGGTCGAGGAATGTAGCACGATCCCTTCTTGCCCGTTCCTTGGACATTAGCGGTCAGGCAATCTGGGCGGTGGTCGCCGCGCTGCCAACCGCTTCGCACTTCAAGGCCGCACCGCTTCCACGGAGGTCCGCATGGCTTGGCGATTCTGGTCGTGGTCCGTTTTGGTCTGGGCCACATGTGCCTCGCTGGCGAGCGCTGCCGAACCCAACAGCCCGCTCAAGACTCCCGCCGACGACGCGGCCAAACCGGCCGCCAAGGCCGAAGTCGGTCCTGTGACCGCGGGCGCGATCCCCGGGCCCGCGCAGGTCATTCCCCCCGTCGAGAAGATGAAAATCATGCCCGTGTCGCAAGTTCGCGCGGGCATGGAGGGAGTCGGCAGAACCGTTCTGCAAGGGACCGAGCTGGTGCCGTTCCAGGTGAAGATCCTGGGCGTGCTGAAAGATGTCTCCCCCGGCCGCGACTTGGTGCTGGCGCGACTCTCGGGTGCGAACCTGGAACACACGGGCGTCATCGCCGGCATGAGCGGCTCACCCGTCTACATCGATGGCCAGTTGCTCGGCGCGGTCGCCTATGCCTGGGGCTTTGCCAAGGAGCCGATTGCGGGGATTACTCCCTTCGAGCAGATGCGCAGTCAGGCTGACGCCCCCAAGCTCCCCGGCGTGGCCCGCATCGACACGGCCGCCGATGGAACGATGCCGCTGGCCTCGCTCGACCTGAGCCGCGACCCGTTGGAAGCCCTGGCTGAGAGCGAATCGGTGGCCGTGTCGGTCAGCGACGCCGCCCTGGCTGGCAAGCAAGGGCGGATGCTCCCGATCTCCATTCCTCTTTCGGCTGGCGGCTTTGGCCCGCGAAGCTTGGGCGCGCTGGGCAAGCATCTGGCGCCGCTGGGCATTATGCCGGTCGCTTCGGGGCGTGCTCCCGCGCAAGCCCAAGCGCAGGCTCAAGCCCAACTGGCTGTGAACGGGGTCTCGCAGGCCATCGTTCCTGGCGGAGTGCTGAGCTGCGGACTCATCACGGGCGACATGGACCTGACCGGCATCGGCACGGTGACTCACGTCGAAGGAAACCGTGTCTGGGGCTGGGGCCATCCCTTTATGCGAAGCGGCGAGTGCCAATACCTGATGCGCGGCGGATTCATTCACCTGGTGAACGCCAATCTGAACATCAGCACCAAGATGGGATCTCCGCTGGCGGTCGAGGGGCTGATCACTGCCGACGTGGGAAGCTGTGTCGCTGGCAACCTGGGGGCCAAGCCCGACATGATCCCTATGGAGATCGTCGTGCGTGAAGGGATCACCAACACCAATAAGACGTACAAGTGCGAGATCGTCCGGCACGAGGCCCTGCTCGGACCGCTGGTCTCCACGGTGCTGGCCAACTCGATCGAAGAGCTGGGCACCATGCCGGCCGAGCTGACCGTGGAACTCGACGCAGAGATTCGCGCCCAAGGCCTGGAGCCGATCCGCATCAGCGACATCTACAGCGGTGCGTCCGTCTCGGGCAACGAGGGGGTCACGCGACTCTTCGGGCAACTGGCCGTGGTGACCAACGGCCTGACGCGAAATCCTTTCGGCCCGGCGCGAATCGAATCGATCACTTGCCGCACGAACATCATTCCCAAGCGCCACAGTGCTTCGATCGAAAGCGTACTGCTCAAGAACGATCGCCTGGAGCCGGGCGACGACTTGGTAGCGGTTGTGACGCTCCGGCCTCACAAGCAGGATCCGGTCGATGTCGAAGTCCGCCTGGCAATCCCCGAATCGTTCCCGCCTGGCGCGTACCAGGCAACGATCTGCGACGCCGGCAACCACTTGCGGGCAAAGTTCACCGAAGAGCCCTATCTGCTGGCCGCCCGCGATGTGCAGGGGGTGGCGCAGGCCTTTCGCAACCAGCTCACCGAGAAGCGTCAGGCGATCTACCTGCGCGTGCCCCATCCCGATCAAGGAGTCAGCGTCGATGGGGTGAACCTGCCTCAGTTGCCGGCCAGCGCGGCCGCCGTCTTCTCCAGCAAGCGGGCCACGCCCAAGCCGGCGATCCGCAGCGCGCTCGTCTCGAAGAAGACCGTCGACTGGGCGATCGAAGGCAACACGACGCTTCGGTTCACCGTGGCGAATAACAAGCGGCAAGCGCCGTGAGGAATGCGAGTCGATGAGGCACCTGAGCGGCAAGGGGCTAGCCGCCGGTAGCCCTTCGGCAATCGCAAGAGACAAGCAGAAGCAGCATCGCAAACTCACCGGCGGCTAGCGCCTTGCCGCTCACAAGACTCAAAACCCAGCACCCAAAACCTCCCCGTCGGACTCCGCTATGCTCCGCTCGCTTCCCGCCATCGTCTCCGCGGTCCTGCTCGCCCTGATATCCACCGCCGAAGCAGGCAAGGTCGTCACCTGGCGGCACGCCGCCCGGGCAGACTTTGAGAAGGGCAAATTCGAAAGCGTCGCGCAAAGCGCCGCGGGAACGCTGACCCTGACACGACGCCTGCGTGAAGTGGCCGACTTGAAGGCCGGTTCCGTGTGGGGACTGGTCCGCACGCCGGCCGGCAAGCTGCTGGCCGCCACCGCCGAACCCGGCCAGGTGGTCGATGTCGCGGGAGATGGCCAGATCAGCACGCTCTGGAAGAACGATAAGGCCCAGGCCTTCTCGCTGCTGGCCCTGGCCGACGGCGCGGTGCTGGTCGGCACGGGTCCCGAGGGGAAGATCTTTCGCATCGACCCCAAGGGGCAGTCGAGCGAGTTCGCCCAGGTCGACGGTTTGTATGTCTGGGACCTGGCGAGCGGGGCCGATGGTGCAATCTACGCTGCTACTGGCCCGAAGGGAAAGATCATCAAGCTCGATCGCGACGGCAAGTCGGCCGTCTTCTACGAAACCAAGCAGCAGCATGTCCTGTCGCTGGCCTTGGCCGCCGACGGGGCCCTCGTGGCCGGAACCGATGGCCCGGGACTGGTGCTCAAGATCACGCCGCAAGGGACGGGCCGCGTGCTGTACGACGCCGGCGGGGCCGAGATTCGGAGCCTGTGGGTCGAAGGAGAAGCCATCTTTGCCGGGACGGCCGGGGGAAACTCGGCCGGCGGCGCCACGGCTAGCCTGCCCGCCATCCCGACCGCCGGCGATTCGCCCGCTGCCGGACGCGGAACGAGCAGCGTCTTCCGCATCGATGGCGATGGCGGAGTGACACGCGTCCTTTCCGCCCAAGGTCTCGTCTACTCGCTGGCCAGCCTGGGCAAAGATTCCATCCTGGCCGGCACCGGACCGCAGGGCATTCTGTACGTCACCGAACCGGCTGGTGCCAGCCGCCAGCTAGCCCGCCTGGATGCCGAGCAGATTCTTTCGATGAGCACCGCCCCGGATGGCGAGATCCGCCTGGGAACCGGCAGCCCCGGCAAGGTCTTCGCCCTGTCGCGCGAGTTCGAACTGGCCGGCACGATCACTTCCGAACCGCTCGACGCCAAGATGGTCGCTCACTTCGGCGCCGTAAACTGGTCGGCCGACACGCCGCCGCAGACTCAGGTCACCATCGCGCTCCGCAGCGGCAACACCGCCAAGCCGGGCGATGCCTGGAGCAACTGGTCCGACGAACTCTCGGATCCCGCGCAGGCCACGGCCGCTTGTCCGGCAGGCCGCTTCCTGCAATACCGCGTCAGCCTGAAGACCAAAGATCCCAAGGTCACGCCGGAACTGCGGTCCCTGTCCATTCGCTACCGCACGGCCAATCAGGCTCCTGCGATCAACACCCTCACGGTGCCGCATGTGGAGGAAGGAGACGGCAAGAAGCCGCTCACCAAGCTCAAGCTGGCCTGGACCGCCGCCGACCCGAACTCCGACGAACTGACCTACGACATTCACTTCCGCAAGCCGGAATGGAAGTCGTGGGTCAAGCTGCAGGAGAAGCAGACCGCCTCGGATCTGGAATGGGACGTGACCAGCGTGCCGGAAGGGGTCTATCAGGTGCGCGTCACGGCCACTGATGCGGGCTCCAACCCCGCCGACGAAGCCCAAGCGGTCACGCGAATCAGCGAGCCCTTTATCGTCGACTGCCAGGGTCCGGCCATCGAGTTGAAGGTGGGCGAGATCCGCAATGGCAAAGAGGCCATCATCGAGGCCAAGTCGCAGGACAAGCACAGCCCCATCGCGTCGGCCAGCTACTCACTCGACAGCGGCGCGTGGGTCAACGTCTTTCCGCAGGACCGCCTGTTCGACGCCGCCACGGAACGCTTCCGTTTTGATGTCACGGGCCTGACCCCCGGCGTACACGTGCTGGTCTTCCGATCGACCGACGCAGCAGGCCACACGACCAGCGCCGATGTGGTCTTCACCACCGAAGGGGCCGCCCCCTAGTTCGCGATTGACGCCCTGGCGTGCCCGGAACAAACTGTCCCTTCGCGCCGCAACCTCGCGCGTGGCTCAGGAACTTCCATCAGCGGTCGACATGAACGAAGCCGGTTCTTCCCCTTCCCTGGTCAAGCCAGCCCCTGCTGCAACGGATCTCTTCCCGCTGGAGGTCACTCCGTTCGAGGCCTTCATGCTGGCCGACGACCGCCCCGGCTACCCGATGATCCTGGTGGTCGAGACCCACTTTGCCGGAGAGCTCGATCGCACCGCGTTTGAGAGCGCCTTCGCCGAATCGATCGGCCGGCATCCGCTCCTGACGGCCCGTATCGAAAAAGCACGCGGCGGTCCGCGCTGGGCAGCGGGCCCCGGTACGCTGCCCACCTTCGATTGGTGCGGAGACGGACGTTTGGCCGGCAAGACGCCGCACGATTCGTTCGATCTGGCCAGTGAATGCGGAGTCCGCTGCTGGGTCCGCCTGTTTCCCGATCGCTCCAAGCTGCTTTGGCAGTTCTCGCACGTCTCGAGCGACGGAGTCGGCGCCATGCAGTTCCTCGAGGACTTCATGGTGGCCTACGCCCGGGCCTTGCCGGGGGATCACGAGCGGCCCGAGTTCCGCCCGCTCGATCCGCTCGAGCTGAAGGCCCGCAACCGCTTTGGCGACGAGCGCGATCCGCAGGCCAAGCCGCCTGGCTGGCGCGACTTCGTGGCCACTTTGAAGGATGCCATCCAGTTCCTGCTGCGGAAGCCGGTCCCGCTGACGGTCCCCAAGGTTAGCTCCACGGCAGCCGGCGGGGATCCTTTCAGCGGCATTGCCATGGCTCACTTCGCCGAAGACGAACTGGCCGCGCTGCGCGCCGCGGCCATGCGGGCGGAAGCCACCTTGAACGACTTTTTGCTGGCGATCTTGTTTCAGACGCTGATCGAATGGAACCGCGCGCACGGTGCGACGAAAGACGATGCCTTCCTGCGGGTGCTGATGCCGATGAACCTGCGCCGCCGGGAGCATGCCGAAATGCCGGCCGCCAATCTCACCGGCTTTGGCTTCCTTGAGAAGCAGATGGGCCAGTGCGGCAACTTGACCGAACTGGCAGGTGCCATCCGGGCCGACACCCGCGACCTCAAACGCCAGCGAGCCGGCGAAGACTTCATCCACGGCATCGCTGCCCTGCAGCGGTTGGGAGGGGTCCTTCCCTGGGTGTTGCGACAACCTCGCTGCCTGTCGAGCGCCGTGCTGACGAACCTGGGCGATCCCACGCAACTCTTTAAGACCAAGTTCCCGCGCCACAACGGCCGTTGCCTGGTGGGCAATCTGGAACTGGAGTGCTTTACCGGCTTCACGGCCGTTCGTCCGCTCACGCGGGCCAGCTTTGCCATCACCATTTCCGCGGGAACGATGGTGGCCGGGGTGCATTGCGATCCACAGGGCTTCTCGCTGGCCGATGCCCAGCAACTGATCGACGCCTTTAAGTCGCGGGCTATGCAAGCCAGCACAGTGCCGTAGCGAAAGGCTGGCATCGCACAAATCGCTCGCGATCTGTCGCGGAAGCCGTCGCGCTGGTCGGCCACGCACCAGCGCCCTTGCCCCGGCCGGATTCATTTTCTTCGCGACAATCTCTGCCTGCCACGCCACTTGCGCAATCCATGCGGGTGACGGAGGCCTTGGTACGCCGGTTGCAAGGTTCACTCGCGAAACCAAGGCGGAGTGTCCCGCCCGCAGTCCGCGCCCCATTGCGGACGGCAAATGCCTATCACGCTTCAATTCAACGGAGAGTCCCATGAAGAAGGTTATGCTGGCGATGATTGTCGGTAGCTGCTTTGCCCTGGCGACGGCCGAGGCCCAGGCCCAGTCGATTCGCGTCGATGCCGGGCTGAATGCGGGTGTCCAGACGCAGGCCAATCCCAACCAGTGGCGCTACAAGTATCACAACAACCAGTGGTGGTACTGGATGCCCGACAACTACTGGTCGGTGCATAACGGCACGTCATGGCAGCGATACTCGCCGCACACGGCATATCGCCCGAACTACAACCAGTACAACAACCAGTACAACAATGGTTACAACAACCGCAATAACAACGGCGTCCGCGTCGATGGCAATGGCGTTCGCGTCGATGGCAACGGTGTCCGAATTGACGGCAATGGGGTCCGCATCAACCCCAACGCCGTGAATGGCAACCTCAACGGTGGAGCCCGCATCAACAACAACGGCATCAACGGTGGCGCTCGCGTCAACGGGGCCGTGCCGGGCGTCAACGGGGTAGTGCCGGGCGTCGGCGGCATCCGGATTCGGTAACGCGAGCAGAAATTGCTCAAGTCATCCAGACAGTGAGGGGAACCGTCCTGGCGATTTCGTCAGGGCGGTTCCTTCTTTTCGAAGGGAAGTATTTTCCCTCGGTTCATGTCGTCTCATGGGACTCACTTCCGCTGAGTAGGGTGTACGCATCCGTACGTTCACCTCTCGGAAGGAGCTCTCCATGCGTCTCTCGCGACGTGGCTTGATTCGTGGGTTTTCGCTGGGGGCCGGCTACTCGTTGCTCGCCCCGTTCCTTCATTGCCTCGGCAGCCCGGCTTACGGTGCGGCTGGAAACTCGACCCCCAAGCGGGTCGTGTTCGTGCTGCAATCCAACGGCTTTCACCCCTGGGAAGCACAGCCCAAAGGCCTGACCCTCGGCACGCAGCGAGTGCTCGATCTGCCGCTGGCCGGCCGCGAGCTTCCCGCCGGACTGGCCCCGTTGAAACCGTTCCAGGACCGCGTGACGATCCTGCAGCGACTGAGCGGCATTCATACCAGACCCTCGCACAGCGCCAAGTTTGCGGCCCTTGGGGGAACGAGCCGGGCCTTTCTCAAGCCCAAGGCCGAGACGATCGACGCTGCCCTGGCCCGCGAACTGGCCGCTCCCTTTCCGATCGTGAACCTGGGCGTCTGTACCTTCGAGCGCGACCTGGAGCGCGATCCGCTCCCCGGCGGGCTGCTCGCCTGCTGCTCAGCCTGGGGGGCCGACCGGCCGATCGCCACGCAGATGAATCCCGCTCTGGCCTGGCGAGGGCTGTTCGGCAGCATCGCCGAAGCGGACGACGCCAAGAACGAAGCCGCGCCCCGCGCCCTAGACTCCGCCAAAGACGACATCCGCCAGGTTCAGGCCGCGCTCCCCGCCGAAGAGCGGCAGAAGCTCGCAAGCTACCTGGACGCGTTCGATGCGGCCGACAAGAGCCAGCGGCTCGCTCGCCGGTTAGGTCCGGACCAGACCGTTACTGAACAGGACGACCGCTTCGCTTCCAAGCTTGAATCCAAGCAGCTCGAGGCCCAGTTCGACCTGGCCGCGGCCGCGCTGGTGGGCGGGCTGACGAACGTCGTCACGCTCTGCTCCGGGGGCTGCAATCCCAACGGCATGTTTGAGGGGCTGGGCGTGGAGTACGACGTTCACCCCATCGGCCACTTTCAAGGGCGAGACGGCAAGACCTGGCAGGAACTGTACACGCTGATGCGGAACTATCACCTGGATCTGGTGGCTCGCCTGGCTCGCCGGCTCGAGGAGACGCCCGAGGGGAATGGATCCATGCTCGACAACACGGTCATCGTCTACACCAGCGACGGGGCGCACACGCACCACTCCGACGGCAGCGAGTGGCCCTTCGTCCTGCTCGGCAACCTGGGCGGACAGCTTCGCGGCGGCCGCTATCTGGAATACCCCAGGGTCGGCGAGCCGGGCAATCGGACGATCAACGCCTTGTACTGCACGCTGCTGCACGCCGTCGGAAGTCCGCGCGAGCATTTCAATCTGGAAGGGGACACCAAGGGCGTTGATCGCAAAGGCCCTCTGGAAGAGTTGCTCTCAGCCTAAACAGGGACTCGCTCAGTCTGCGCGCTGTAGAGAACGCCTTCCGTGGCGTTCCGCACGGATCCTCGAAGATCTCCCCCATTCAAGATCGTTTGGAACCGAAGCGTTTCGCCTCCGCGCGGATCGCCACCTAGGGCGATCCCTACAGAAGACTACCATCTACCTATCGTTTACCTGCTTCTCGAGGCTCCCATGCTCCGCGGACTGATTTCATACCCGCTCTTGTTCGCCCTGTTCGGCCCGCAACTCTACGCCCAAGCTCCAGTCCCGGCCGACGAGCACCCCGTTACGGCCGCCGCACGGGTCGGCAACGCCGAGGCGATTCGTCAGGCGCTGGCTGCAGGGCGATCGCTGCGCACGGGCGTCGCCGCCTTGGAACTGGCCGCGCAGGGCGGGCATGTCGAGGTCGTCGAACTATTGATCGAGCGCGGAGTGAAGGCCCAAGATGCCCCGCTGGCGGTAATGGAGGCGGTCCGCGGCGGGCATCTCGCGCTGGCAGAGCGACTCCTTACGCACGGCGCCAGCCCCGAGGCAGCGTTTGCCTTGCTCGCTGACGAAGCGAACAAAGGGCATACCGAAACGGCTCGTTGGCTCTTGGAACACGGTGCACCTCCCAACGACGGCCTGCCGCTCGCCAGCGCCGCTCGCAACGGAGACCTGGCCATGGTGCAACTTCTGCTCGAATCCAAGGCCGACTTGAACGCCGGCCATCCGCTCGCCGCTGCCGCTCGCGCAGGCTACGCCGAGGTCGCCCGTCTGCTGCTGGATCGCGGGGCCGATGTCAACGCAGGCGTTCCGCTGGCGGCCGCCGCCCGGGCGGGCAACGTCGGCCTGGTCGAGCTTCTGTTGAATCGCAAGGCAGAAGTGAACCGACCCGACTGCTTTCGTCGCACGGCCCTCTCCTGGGCGGCCGCGTCCCGCAATCCAAGCCTGGTCGAGCTGCTCCTCAGGCACGGCGCCAACCAGAACCACCCCGACCGCGAAGGGCGAACGCCCCTCACGTTGGCCGCCAGCGGAGGATCGGAAGAGATCGTCCAGGTACTGCTGGACCGCGGCGCCGATGCGAATGCCGGCGGCGCCATGGCGATGGCCGCCTGGCATGGCTCGCCCGCCGTGGTCCGTCTATTGGCGTCCAAAGGGGCCGTCATCACCGGCAAGTACCACGGCAAGACGCCGCGCGAATGGGCCGAGTCCAGCAACAACCCCGAACGGGCCGAAGTGATTCGCGTCCTTGAAATGCTGGAGCCGCACCCCTGATGTCATGGCGGGGCGAAAAGATTTCCTTCTTCCAAGAACTTGCTAAAGTAGGAACCGCCTTTCCCGCAACTTCTCCTCGAAGGACCGCAACGTGGCCAAGATCGTCAACCCTCTCCCCGCGGGACCAACCTCCGAAAAGGAGATCGCCAAGTTCGAGAAGTACGTCGGCCATCGCCTGCCCGATGACTATCGCGCGTTCCTGCTCGAACACAACGGCGGCCGGCCAGAGCCCGACGCCCTGATGGTTCCCATGCAGGAAGACGAGATGGCAGAGGATATCGTCATGTGCTTCTTTCCCATGCGCGACCGGAAGCTGGGAGAGGTCGAAGTTGAAGAGTTGGAAGAGCTGCGAACCTGGCCGCTGCATTGCGCCTGGGATGATTTGCAGAACGATCTGGAGGAACTCTACGAGAAGGAACTGAAGCACCCCGTGATGCCCATCGGCACCGACGGCTCGAGCAACTACTTCTGCATCACGCTCAGTGGCAAGAAGGCGGGCAGCGTCGTCTTTCTCGAGAACGAAATGGCCGAGATCACCCCGTTGGCGCCGAGCTTCACCGCCTTCCTCGATATGCTGCGTCCCCGCGAGCGGACCGACTACGCAGAGGATCTCGGCTAGAACGCCACTCCTCCGGCCGATGCGTTGCGAGCCCTTCTTTCCACGGTTAATATCAAAAGACTTGCCTGTCGAGCGACCCCGCCCGACTACCGTCTTTTCTACCGTGCGTAGAAACGGACCGGCGCTCTCCGAAGTTGTGCGGCCGGCTCCCTCGCGGAATGTCCGGCCCATTCGGGATATGCGACTATGCTTGCACGCTGCCTCTTCGTCCTGACGATCGCACTTCTCTCTTGCAACGCCGCGCAGGCCGATGGACCCAAGCTGACCGAGGCCGATCGCAAGAAGGGCGAACTCGCCCGCAACGCCCGGGCCATCTTGGCCGAGCATTGCTTCGCCTGTCATGGCAACGACCCCAAGCATCGCCAGGCCGATCTGCGGCTCGACACCCGCGAAGGGATGATCGCCAAGCTGGAAGAAGGCCGCATGGCCGTGGTCCCGGGCAAGCCCGAGGCCAGCGAGTTGTGGAAGCGCATCACCACCAGTGACCCCGATCAGGTGATGCCGCCGGCCGACACCAAGAAGACCCTCACCGCCGAGCAGAAGGCGATCCTCAAAGAGTGGCTGGCGGCAGATGCTCCCTGGTCGGCCCATTGGGCGTTTGTTCCGCCGACTCGCCCGGAACCGCCCGCAACCAAGAACGCCGGTTGGGTGAAGAACCCGATCGATGCCTTCATCCTGGCGAAGCTCGAGCGCGAAGGTTTGAAGCCTTCTGCTGAGGCCGACAAGGTCACGCTCCTCCGCCGGCTGTCGCTCGACTTGATCGGCCTGCCTCCGACCATCGCCGACGTCGACGCCTTTCTGGCGGACTCCGGACCCGATGCCTACGCGAAGCAAGTCGATCGCCTGCTCGCGTCGCCTCACTACGGAGAGCGCTGGGGCCGCCACTGGCTCGATGCCGCCCGTTATGCCGACAGCGACGGCTACGAGAAGGACAAATCGCGCGAGGTCTGGCTCTATCGCGATTGGGTGGTTTCGGCCTTGAACCGCGATCTTCCTTACGACCAGTTCGTGATCGATCAGATCGCCGGCGACCTGCTCCCCGGCCCCAAGTCAGAAACCGTCGCCACCGGCTTTTTGCGGAACTCGATGGTCAACGAAGAAGGGGGCATCGACCCCGAGCAGTTCCGCATGGAGGCCATGTTCGACCGCATGGACGCGATCGGCAAGAGCGTGTTGGGCATCACCATTCAGTGCGCCCAGTGCCACACCCACAAGTATGACCCACTTACGCACGAGGAGTACTACAAGCTCTTCGCTTACTTGAACAACGACCATGAGGCGATGGTTGCGGCCTATCCTCCTGAAGCGATGCAGAAGCGCGACGATGTGTTGAAGAAGATCGCTGCGCTGCAAGAGAGCTTGAAGGCCCGCACGCCCGACTGGCGCGACCGCATGGCCGCGTGGGAAGAGCCGCTGCGAACTCAGCCCGAGTGGACCGTCATCAAGCCCGTGGCCGAGGATATCTCGACCGGCGGGCAGAAGTACCTGCCGCTGGCCGATGGCTCGCTGCTGGCCGCGGGCTATGCCCCCACCAAGCACCGGGTCAAACTCACCGCCACCGTGACGGTCGAATCGATCGCGGCGGTTCGCCTGGAACTACTCAACGATCCCAACCTGCCGCTGGGCGGACCAGGGCGATCGGTGCAGGGGACCGGCGCGCTGACTGAATTCGAAGTCGAAGCGGCTCCCGCCAGCGACCCCGGTAAGGTGCAGAAGCTCAAGATCGCTCGGGCGACCGCCGACGTGAACCCGCCCGAGGCGCCGCTGGCGGCCCTCTACCACGACAAGAGCAACAAGAAGCGGGTCACCGGCCCGATCGAGTTCGCCCTCGACGGCAAAGAAGAGACCGCCTGGGGAACCGACCTCGGCCCTGGCCGCCGGAACGGGCCGCGCAAAGCGGTGTTCGTCCTGGAACAGCCCGTAATGCACGCCGGCGGTACGATCCTGACCGTCTATCTCAGTCAGAAGCACGGCGGTTGGAACAGCGACGACAACCAGAACTGCAACCTGGGCCGAGTTCGCCTGAGCGTCACCCCGGCGGCCGACGCCGTGGCCGACCCGCTCTCGACCGCCGCCCGTGCCTCGCTGGCCGTGCCGCGCGAGAAGCGAACCGAGCAGGACTGGAATCACCTGTTCCTGGCCTGGAGCAGCAGCGTCCCCGAGTTCAAAGAGACGCTCGACCAGATCGAGGCCTTGTGGCGCGAACACCCGGAAAACGCCTCGCAGTTGGCCCTTTCCGCCCGCGAAGAGCCGCGCATGACCAGCATTCTCGATCGCGGCGACTTCCTGAAGCCCAAGCAGCAGGTCACGCCAGGCGTGCCCTCTTTCCTGCACGCCCTCCCCAAGGACGCCCAGCCCAACCGCCTGGCGCTGGCCGAGTGGCTGGTCGATCGCAAGAGCCCCACCACCGCCCGCGTGATGATGAACCGCGCCTGGCAGACTTACTTCGGAACGGGCATCGTTTCGACCAGCGAGGATCTCGGTTCGCAGTGCGAGCCCCCGACCCATCCCGAACTGCTCGACTGGCTGGCCGTCGAGTTCATGGATCGCGGCTGGAGTCTGAAGCAGATGCATCGGCTGATCGTCGGCAGTGCGACCTATCGGCAATCATCGACCACCTCGCCGGAGTTGCTGGCCCGCGATCCCTTCAATCGGCTGCTGGCTCGCGGCGCGCGGGTCCGTGTGGAAGGAGAGATCGTCCGCGACATCGCCATGTCGGCCAGCGGACTGCTGAACCCCAAGCTTGGCGGGCCGAGCGTCTATCCTCCCGCGCCAGAGTTCCTCTTCCAGCCCCCGGTGAGCTACGGGCCGAAGATCTGGAACCATGAGCAGGGAGAGAACCGCTATCGCCGGTCGTTGTATGCGTTCCGTTATCGCTCGGTCCCGCTCCCCAGCTTGACGACGTTCGATACGCCCAATGGCGAGTTCTCGTGTGTGCGCCGCACGCGCTCCAACACGCCGCTCCAGGCCTTGGTCACATTGAACGAGCCCTTCTTCCTGGAGTGTTCGCAGGCCCTGGCCTTGGCCACGGTCAGCTCCGGCGCGAAATCCGATGGCGAGCGGCTCGAGCACGCCTTCCGCCGGGTGTTGGCCCGCAAGCCAAACGAGGCCGAAGCCCGCGAGTTGCTGGCCCTCTATCAGCGCCAGGCCGATCGCCTGCAAGATCCGGTGAAGGCCTGGCTGTTGGCGGTCCGCGACCCCAAGCAGCCCCCTGCGTTGCCGGAAGGAACGACCCCCGCGCAGTTGGCCGCCTGGACCGCGGTGAGCCGGGTGCTGTTGAATCTGGATGAGACGATCACCCGCGAGTGACCTTCTACCCCACCCACGGTCCGGCTTCCCCATCCGGGCTGGCCAGCACCACCGTGTAGCCATTCGGATCGCGCAGCCAGATCTCGCGATGGTTCGGCCCCTCGTCGCTGTCGGGCGGATTGCGATGCACAGGCAGCACCACCTCGGCCTTTAGTTCATCGGCCCTGGCCACGGCCGCATCGAAGTCGTCGACCTCGAACCACAGCAGCACGCCGTTGCCATAGGGCTTGGCCAGCGGATCGCCGATCGGCCCGTGATGGTGCTCGACCTCCCAGCGGTGCAGTTGCAGAATCAACCGGCCGCCATGCTCGAGCCGTTCGTACTCTTTCCCACCATGCGCACTCTGGCAATCCAGCAACCGTTGAAACCAGCGGCTGCTGGCTTCCACGTCGTGCACGGCAAGCAGAGGCTGAGGACGCATTACTTTTTCTCCTCGCTCGGGGACTTCTTCGCGTTGGCGTCTGGCTTCGCCGGGGCTTCTCCCCAGGCACTCTTGGCGAAGGCCTCCAGGTGTTTGAAATTGTCGGTCCAGGTGGTGTACATCGCTCCGTCGATGCCCGACAGCCCCGCCCCCGCATCCAGCCAGCCGCGGATGCGGGCCGGGTCGGCGTCGTAGTAGCCCGCCAGCACCTGCCCGTTCCCTCGCTTTGCGAAGAACGGCAGGCTCTCCTTCGGCTTGTCCGAGTTCCAGTTCACCACCACCATCTCCTTGGGCAGTCCTTCCCACGAGCCGGCCAGGTCCCCCGACATCAGATAAAAATCCTTGCGGGCGTTGTGCGCGGGGTCGAACATATCCGACCACACACAGAGCTTCGCCTTGGGGTTCACCTTGCGGACAATCTCCACGCAATGCCGCAGGTTCTCGGCCAGCAATTGGCCGGCAGTCTGCCCTTCCTTGCGGCAAGCAGGGCACCAGTTGCCCACGCGGATTTCGTCGTGCGACAGGAAGTACGTCGTCGGCCCCAGCAGCCGTTCCACGCGCGAAATCTGATCCTCCAGCACTTTGAAGACTTCGGGATCGCCCAGGCAGCAGGTCACCTGGTTGTCGTACACCGTTACCGTGTGCCAGAAGCTGACCCGGATCTTCTGCCCGTCTTTGAGCTTGGCCCCTGGAAAGAACTTGAGGACCGGCGGCTCATGGTAGGCATCAAACTGCCCCGCCCAAGGGACGCTCCCTAGCTTGGGATCGCGCAGCTCGGCGTAGTCGACACCCTCTTTGAACTCCGTGCCGTCTTCCCCCTTCACCACCAGCGGGCAGCTTGGCCGGCGCAGCAGATTCACAAAAGCGGTCTCTTCCACCTTGGCGTCGTCGAGCCAGAACTTGCCCCCCTTGCCTCCCCACGCGCCGCAGTAGAAGCGGACCTCGCTGTTCTCCAGGCTGTTGAAAATCACATGATGCTCGGTCCAGGGTTGGTCAGGCTTTACGCCCAGATTCATATGCGAGAGCGGCAGGCCGTCTTTTCCCATCGCGAACATCTTCAGATCGCGGGCGTTCTCGAACTTCTCGGTCTTGATCCAGATGCTGGCGTGGTACTGCCGCCAGGGTTTGACTGTCAGCACCCGCGAGACGCGGCCGTTGCCGCTGGGGGCGGCCGTGGTCTTCAGATCCTCGAAACGAAGTGAGCTGGCGCCGCCGTGCTTCACGTCGGTATCGACGAAGCTGGCCTTGCCGGGGCCATCCTGAAAGCTCCATCCGGCGGCCGCGTCCCCCTTCCTCTCTTCAAATTCTCCGCCCGGGAGCGCCTTGACCAGTTCGCTGTCGAGCCGAGCAAAGCCCGACCGCATCACAAACGGAACCTCCTTGGCCGGCAGGCCCTCGGCCAGATTGGGGTTGTGAGCCAGCAGTCCGTCGCTGTACCCAATGGGGGCCACCGTGGGGATCAGTTCCAGCTTCAATTCCGCGGCCAGGGCTTTGATCTTCTCGGCGTTCTTGAAGTAGTGGCCCGGAACCCGATCCAGAATGTTCAGCTTGTAGTCGGCCAGCACGACTCCGTTGTAGCCGGCCGCCGCCGCGCGGCGCAGGATGTCGCTGGCCTTTCCCACGTTCTCCTCCACCTGCAGGTTGATCTGCAGATAGACCCACCGGCGGGAAAGGGGCGGGGAGGCAGCGTCTGCCGGCGCAACAGCGAAAGGCAGAGCAACCAACGCAAGAAGAGCGCAGACGAAGCGGGCGGGCATGATGGGCTCCAGCCAAGGCGGAACACTTTCGAAGGCGGGCGACCTCAAGAGCGTAAGGAACGCTCGTGGTCAATTCAAAGCGTAATAGCGTGGCGCATCGCGGACAAGCGATCGCCCAGTCGCCCTGGGTCTCAACCGATCAGCGGTCGCAACACGTTCCGCGCGATCCGCAGCGATCGCTTGCGGGCCTCCAGGCTCCCCCGAAACGCGTCGTCCTCCACCTCAATGCAGACCGGACCGTCGTAGCCCACATCCGTCAGGGCCGAGATGAACTTCGGCCAACTGATGTCTCCCAGGCCCGGGATCTTGGGCGTGTTCCAGCCCTGCACCAGCGCCCCGTGATCGTTCAGCTTGTCGTGATCGATCTTCAGGTCCTTGGCGTGCACGTGAAACAGCTTGTGCTTGAATTCCTTCAAAGGTTTCACATAGTCGATGAACTGCAGAATGAAATGCGACGGGTCGTAGTTCAGCCCGAAATGCTCCGACGGAATCGCTTCAAACATCCTCCGCCAGATGGCCGGACTCGAGGCCAGATTCTTCCCCCCCGGCCACTCGTCGTTGCTGAAGAGCATCGGGCAGTTCTCGATGCCGATCTTCACGCTGGCTGCTTCCGCATGCTTGATGATCGCGGGCCAGACCTCCTGAAAGCGGGCGAAGTTGTGCTCAAGATTCTTCGTGTGATCGCGCCCGATGAACGTATTCACCACGCTTAGCCCAAGCAGCTTCGCGGCGTCGATCACCTTCTTCAGATGGTCGATGTACAGCTTCGACTCGGCCGCGTTGTCGACCAGGATGTTCGGATAGTACCCCAGGCCGGAGATCGTGATCCCGTACTGCCGGGCCAGCCCATTCACCCGTTCGGCATCGGCAGGGCCGAACTTCTCGACGTCGACATGCGTCACCCCGGCGTACTTGCGCTCGGCCTTGCCGACCGGCCAGCACATCAGTTCGACGCAGTCGAACTGCTCGGCCTTGGCAAAGGCCAGGACCTCTTCCAGGCTCAATTCGGGCAGAATGGCGCTGACAAAACCGAGTTGCATGATGGGGGTTCCTAGGGGGAGAGCGTCCGGTCAGCAGATCTTCCGATTGTGCTGCTTCGTATCCGCGATGCAAGTCGCGCCGTCTGAAGCTGGCGTCTACGGATAGCTTAGGACGTCTCGCGGGGTTCAAAAGTCGAGTTGTCCACAGATGTCACAGAACCACACAGATAAATGCAAGAAATGGGAAGTCTTTATCTGTGTCATTCTGTGACATCTGTGGACAATACCTCCCCGCAACCTTCGATCGGCAGCTAGAGCTCTCGTCATACTCGCTCACGATTCGTTCCTAAGGTTGATAGGTCGCACCCACGAAGCGTTTGAACTCCAGGCGGCTCAGCCCAAAGTTGACCAACAACGCCCGGCCCAGTCCTGTCGCTTTCAGGTAGTTCAGAACTTGGGCATCTTGTGGGCCGCCGATTTGGGCGATCGCTTTGCATTCGATCAGGATCGAGCCAAAGCAGACGAAGTCCGCAACGTAGTACGTCTTGAGAGTTTCCCCCTTGTAGACAATGGGAAGTCGTTCTTCTCGTTGATATGGAATCTGGCGAATCCGCAATTCGATCTCCAACGCGTCCTGATAGACGGGCTCCAGAAAGCCGCAGCCCAACTCCGAATGCACCGCCATACAGGCCCCAATCAGAGCGTAAGTCTGCGGATCGCGTTCCGGCGTTTCGCCATCGCTCATGGTTTCTCCGATATCGAGCACTCGGAATACAGTTGTCCACAGATGTCACAGAATGACACAGATAAAGAGATTTGTTTTTGCATTTATCTGTGTCATCTGTGGACAACGCTCCCCTGTCCTCCTTCCTTACAACTCGGCGATCTTCGGCAGCAGCCATGGCTTGCGATACTCTTCCCGCGAGATGAACCGGTTCGCGTCCGCGTCGCCGGTGAACTCGTACTTCTCGAAGTCGAACTGCAGCGTTCGCCCGGCCCGCCAGGCGGCGTTGCCCAGGTGGCAGAGCAGGCTTGAGGGATGCCCGATCGTTTCCAGGTCCGCGTTGGGCTTGCCGCGGCTGGCCATGCAGTCCAAAAAGTTCTGCACATGGGCCACGTCATTGGCATACGAGCCGCTCTCCTCTTTCACAAGCTTCCCCTTGCCTGCATACGCCCGCCAGCCGCCGTTCCCCAGCACCACATAACCCTGGTCGCCGAACACGGCCGCCCCTTCGGTCTCCCCTTCCAGCGGATAAGGGCTCCACAGCCGCATCTCATAGGTCATCAGCCGCCCCTGGCCGAAGTCGTACGTCACCATCAGATTATCGGGCCATTCCTGCAGGTCATCGAAGTAGCACTTCGCCCCGTGGGCCGAGACCGACTTCACGGGGCCTAGCTCCTTCTCCTTCGCCGCGTCCAGCGCCGTCTCGAAGGCCCAGCGAGCGACATCGAGTCGGTGGACTCCGTCGTTTCCCAGATCGCCGGAGCCGTAGTCGAAGAACCACCGCCAGTTGCCGTGAAAGCGCCGCACGTTGAACGGCCGCAGCGGCGCGGGGCCGAGCCAGGTGTCGTAGTCCAGTCCAGCGGGCGGATCGGAGTCGGCCGGCTTGCCGATGGAGCCCTGCTTGCCGCTCTCCCAAGCTTTGGCGAAGAGCGGCCGGCCAATGGCCCCTGTCTTCAGGTACTCCATCGCGGCCAAGAAGTGCGCCCCGCTGCGCGACTGGGTCCCCATCTGAATGACCCGCTCGTACTTCTTGCCGGCGGCCACCATGGTGCGGCCTTCCTGAATGTTGTGCCCGTCCGGCTTCTCGACGTACACGTCTTTCTTGGCCTGGCAGGCCAAGATCGTGGGCAGCGCGTGCCAGTGATCCGGCGTGCCGATCACCAGGGCGTCGACCGACTTGTCCTCGAGCGCCTTGCGAAAGTCGACGATCGGAGTCGGCTTTTTGCCGGTCGCTTCGGCCACGGCCTGCGTCCGCGCGGCCAGCACGCCCGGGTCGATGTCGCAGATGTACTTCACATCGACATGGGGCCGCGCGGCAAAGGTATTCAGCACCGATCCGCCCCGTCCCTTCACCCCCATCATGGCGATGGTGATGCGATCATTCGGCGCGGCCTGCGCTTCGTGATGAGAAAGCGACACGGCCAACGCGGCAGCCGACGAGGCGGTGAGGAAATCCCGGCGGTCCATGATCTCGCTCCGTAGGGGAGAGGGGGAGTTGATCGCCCCTTCAAGATGCCCTACGTCAGGATCAAATACAACTCAGCCACAGGCCGGAGGACAAAAGGCGTCTGTCCGCAGATTCAAGCAGATGAACGCAGACAAATACGAAGATGGAAAAAGATCTGAACAGGAGGAAGCAGAGGTAACGGAGGAAGAGGAAGAATACATGGCACAATCATGCGACGGCAGAATCATGGCAGCAGCTGAGAAGGTACGAATCGATTTCGTTGAAACCTTCGCGCTCTGGGATGATCTCGACGTCTCCATTACCTCTTGTCCTGTTTCTTCCCATCTCAAATTTCAAATCTGAGATCTCAGATCGCCACGTCAGCTTCGGTCGCATTGCCTACTTCGGCCGCAGCAGCCGATCGAGTCCCTTGTTCAACTGGTTCTGGATCGCTCCCCCGGCCGCTTCGCGCAGGTTGTCGCGCAGCAGATCCCCTTCGGCCTGCCGCAAGGCCCCCGCGTCGATCTTGGGATGCGTCAGCGTGCCGCCGATCGGAATCTTGAACGTCTGGTTCGTGATCGGCACCCCGTTCTTGGCGGCCAGCGCGACCAGCTTCGGCGGAACAGGCATTTCGGCCACTAACTGCAGCGTGCCATCGACCCCCACCGAGCCTGACGTTCGGATCGAAAAGTTCGGCACGTTCGGGAAGGTGACCACCAGGTCCTTGTGATAAACCCGGCCGTTGGCCATCTGGAACGGGATCACCGTGTTGGGAGCGATCTGCGCCTCGCTCGGCGTCTCGGCCAGTGCCGTCACCAGCTCAAACAGCAGGGCGGTCCCCTTCACGCGGATCGTATGCACGCTCAACTGCCCGCCAAGCGAGCTCTGCGTCATGTCGAAGACGGGGATTCGCGCGCCGTCGAGCGCCACCGAGAACTCCCCTTCGGCCTCCGTCACGCCGGCCAGCACCGGGGCCACGTACTTCAGCATGCCCGCACAGACGTCGGGCGTCACATGCACATGATCCACCACCTGGCTCTTGGCATGCACGATCTCCCATGGTGCCGGCTCCAGTCGCATGGCCGGGCAAAGCCGCAGCTTGCCGCCGTGCGCGTCGATCTCTACCGGCTTCATCACCAGCCAGCCCTCTTTAAGCTGAGTCTCGAGCTTGGCCGGGCCGAGCTTCATGCCATACACGTTGCCCTCCTGCCAGCCGGCCGCCAGCAGACCCGACAGCGCGGCGTAGCCGAACTTGGGAGGGACCGCAGCCTGATTGCGAATCGCCGGCGGATTGGCGGTCAGGAAGTCGCGCAGCGAGCCCCGCAGTTCGATCGGGTCCGATCCGCGTCCGGTGGCCACGATCCCCTGGCCCAGATAGATCTCCATCTGCTGCGAGAAAGTCTGCATGTCGTAGCGCAGCGTGCCGCGGAGTTCAAAGTCCTGGCTGCTGCTTGCCTGGGCCAAATGCCCCTGCAAGTCGGCGTCGATCGAGTAGCCCGTCAGCTTGAGACTTGGAAGCGTCAGGCGGTCCAGCTTCGAGTCGTACTCCATACGACTTACCAGCGCCACACGCGGCTCGACCCAGGTCGGGTTCTGCGGGTCGCCGTACACGAACTGTTCAATCTGCAGGTTCACATCGGCGCTCGCATTCGCAGCTTCGGCCGGGAACTTCACCGTGCCGGTCGCCCGCCCACCGAGCCACGGCGCCGCCGGCTTGGCCGGGTCATCCAGCATCGCCCCCACGCGCGTCAGATCGGCCCGCACGTTGGCCTCGCCGACCACGGTCCAGCCGCTCTTCCCCTCCACCGCCGAGAGTTTGGCCGCTTCCAGCCCCAGACTGTCGCAGGCCAGCACCACGTTCTTCAGGTTCAGCTTGCCCGCCTGGTAACCGCCCGTGGCCGAGAGCTGCAGCGAGCGCTCGTTCACGAACAGCCCGGCCGCCTTGCCTCGCAGATTCGTCAGCCCGATGCGGGCCGATTCGAGATCGAGTTTGCCATCTGAGTACTTCGCCTGGATGTCGATCTGGCTCTGCCCGGCCAGCAGGATGTTGTCGGCCGCGCCGGTGGCCGATTGCACCCAGGCGAGCCAGCGAGCCAGTTCGCCAGAGACGTGCAGGCGCATCGGTCCGTAGGGGCCCTCGGCGGCTTCGCGGATTGGGGCCAGCAACTCCAACTCGCACAGGTCGTCGCCGGCTTCCACGCGCAGCCCAGCCGCATCGATCCGCCCGAGTCCGGTCGCTGTCGCACCGCCGGTCAACTGCCACTGCACCTTCACCAGCGGTTCCACAATCGCCTGCGGACCCAGCCCCGAGACCTTCAACTGGTCGGCCTGCATTTCACCAACCGCTTCCACCGTTCCATCCGGCGCACAACGAACCCCGATGCGCGCCCAGCCTTTGCCGGCCATCTGCAGTTTGCCCATGTCGATGAAACGTGCCATCTCGGATTCCAGCCGGCCCAGATCGCACTGCGCGGCGGCCGTGAACTGGTCCAGAGAGCCGCTGGCTTCCAACTCCAGGAAGCTTGCCGAGCCGCGCAGTTTATCGACGATCAGCAGCTTGCCCGGCGGCTGATGGGCCGACAGCGACAGCGCCAGCGGCTCGCGCCATTCGATCCGCTGCCCGCGACTGGTGGCGACCAGGTCCGTCGTTCCCACACTCCCTTGCCAATGACTTCCCGTGGAACCAGGCGTGCTGAGCAGGTGCAGCTTGACACGGCCAGCTACGATCTGTGTGTCATCGCGCAAGCGGATCAGATTCGGCATCGCCGCCGCCAGTCGGGCGAAGTCGATTTCGGCATTCACATCGTAGCTCGCCTGTCGCAGCGCCGTCAGGGCATCGTCGGTCGAGGCGAACTTGCCGGCCAGCGTAACATGGCACAGGTCGCTCTTGATCTCAAAGCTCTTGATGTCGATCTCGTCGCCGGTGCAACTCACCTGGCAGGGAATCTCGACCCGTTCCAGGTCCAAGCGATCGCCGGCCAGCCACGGGCCGGCCAGAGTGAACCGATCCAAGGACACGTGTCCTTTCAGATCGAACGCTGGCGCTTCGCTCGCCGGGGAAGCAGCCCCTTCGGACGGCGCGGTCTCGACAGCCCGCGACTTGCCCCATCCGACCGTCAACTGGCAATGCAGCCGGCCGTCGATCTTCATCTCCGGTTCGGCGCGGCGCGCGAAGGGCTCGGCCACCCACATCGGCATCGATTGCACCAGCGCGCTCACGTTGCCGCTCAGTTTGGGCGAGCCTGCCGGGTTCGGCGTCTTGGCCAACGAGAGGGTCACATCCAGCTTGCCCGGACCGACCGGATCGGTCCAACTTGCGGTGGTCTTCACTTCCAGCGGACTCGACCAGTTCTTGCCCAGCGACAACGAGACGTTCGCTCCTTGAGCTTCCCACACGCGCTTGCCGGCCAGGTCTTCGACCTTCAGGCTGGCGTCGACAATCATCACGGCCACGCCGGGCACCTTGAGCGGGTCACTTCGCGTCGCCGGCGCGTCCAGCCACGCCTTGAAGACCTGCTCGGCGTTGGTTGTCTCCTCATCCACGGTCAGATGAATCGCGGGCCGCTCGATGGCCAGCGTCCCCAGATCCGATACATCGCCCAGCAACTGGACCAGGCTTCTGTCGGTGGCGATCCGCGGTGCGGACAGCAGTTTGCGGCCAGACGAGTCGATGATCTCTACGTCGGTCAGCACCACGGGAGAGAACCAGCCGAGCGAAACTCCGCCCACGCTGGCCTGGCCATTCAGATCGGCCGTGGCCTTGCGAAGTCCCCAGCCGACCAGCGGGCTGTGCGAGATCAACGCCGGCGTGGCCCAGGCCAGCACCAGAAACAAGACGAGCGCCAGCTGGAACCGACGAGTCCAGCGCAAACGCCGGGGCGAGCGCGGCATCGGCCGAGCGACTTTGCGAGCGGATTCCGCCGACGAAGATTCAACCCATGCCATCGTATGACCCTTTTGGACGTGTTTTCCCCGCACCCCGCAGAAATCCATGCAGGCGAGCCGCCCGCACCACATCGCAAAACGATGTGGGCGCAATTTAAGGGGGCGGCATTCTAGGAAGGGGGGCGGTAGGCCCCAATAGCGATTTGCCGCCCGTCCCCGCAAACGACGCGAGCGACACAATTTGGAGAAGATAGAGAGGGGTGTTGCGTGGCCGTGAACTCTCGGCGAGAATCCACCGGCGTGATGGACCTTGCGTGGAGAAGTCGATGCCGGCCGCGACCTTGGAAGAATTCCTCGATGCCTTGCGTAAGAGCAATCTGCTCAATACCGAGGAACTGGCCGGCGCAGAACGGAATGGCTCCCCCGGCTTGCCCGCGGAATCGTTCGCCCGGCAATTGATCTCGCAAGGCTTGCTCACCCGCTGGCAAGCCCAGCAGTTGCTGGCAGGCCGGCACACCTTCTTCCTGGGCCGCTATCAGTTGCAGGAGCGGCTGGGGCATGGCAAGTACGGCGTCGTCTTCAAGGCCAAGCAGACCGACTTCGGCCGGACCGTGGCCCTCAAGATCATGTCGCCGGCGGCGATGGCACATCCCCGCGCGGCCGCCCGCTTCGAGCGCGAGATCCGCCTGGCTGCCTCGGTGAACCATCCCAACATCGTGGCCGCCTTCGACGCCGAGAGCGTCGGCGACACCCACTTCCTGGTGATGGAGTACGTCGAAGGGAAGGATCTCAAGACCTGGCTCAACGATTTCGGCCGGCTGCCGATCGACTGGTCGTGCGAGGTCATCGCCCAGGCTGCGCTCGGGCTGGAGCACGTCCATCAGCAGGGCCTGGTCCACCGCGACATCAAGCCTGGCAACCTGATCATCACGGCCGCCGATACCTCCGCCCGGCCGCTGGTGAAGCTGCTCGACCTGGGCCTGGCCCGCGTGGTCACGTCGGACAACGACGACGACCCGGACCGCATCACCAAGACCGGGCACGTGCTGGGAACGATCGACTACATCTCGCCCGAACAGGTCGAGAACACCAAGACGGTCGACATCCGCGGCGATATCTACAGCCTGGGTTGCACGCTCTTCAAATGCCTGACCGGCCAGGTTCCGTTTGAAGGCAAGACGCTCCCCGAAAAGGTCATGGGCCGCTTAAAGGGAGATGCTCCCCGCGTTAGCGTCTCGCGTCCCGACGTGCCGATGGGTCTGGACTCGGTGATTGCCAAGATGCTGGCCCGCGATCCGGCCGACCGCTACCAGCGTCCCGCCGAAGTGGCCGTGGCCCTGGCCCCCTATCGCATGATCGAGCTGGAGCAGACCGGCGGTCTGGATGGCTCGAGCGCGAATGTCTCGCTGAGCGACAAAGACCGCATCGCCCTGCTGGAGAAGGCCATGACCGCGCTGACGAAGCGCGTGGCCGAGCTCGAAGGCGGCAAGAAGTAGGCGAGGGAAGAACCGCCAAGACGCCAATTGCGCCAAGGGAAGAAGCACGTTGTCACGCGGAAGCGTGGAGGCGCGGTGACGCGGTGACGTCGAAGCGTGGAGGCGCGGTGGCGCAGTGACGTCGAAGCGTGGAGGCGCGGTGGCGCAGTGACGCGGAGAAAGACGAAGACAGGGAGATCCTTCGTTCGTCTCTTGCTGCTCCCTCCCACTCCGTGGGGAGGGCTGGGGAGGGGGGCGGAAATGGGGAAGACGCTGCTATTCTGACGTCGCGCGTTTTCCTTGAACCAGGGAGTTCCCCGAAGGGGATACAGCCCACAGCCTAGGGTTGGCCCGCGCAGCGCGGCCTACCCTAGGCAACCGACCACCCTGCCTCCCTCTTTCCCTCACCCTTGGCGACCGCTTGTCTACGCCGTAGCGGTCGCTAAGGGTGAGAAAGGTCCGACTCCAGGCACCCACATCGGTCGGAACGATGGCGGTAGGATCTACCGCGATGGCTGAGATACCCTCCGTCACCCAAGAACATCTCACCCGCGGCGCCTTGAACTCAAAAAAAATCAGCAGTGCGGCCTCTGTCGGGTGCCGCGACCTGTTAGCGGCGGCCTGCGGCATCCCGCTCGCGCTGCTGCTGAGCACGTTCCGCAATTTCTGTGCAAACCGCATCATAGTTCACGGCACGAAAGCGGAATTCTTTTCGTGCCCCTTCACGGTCTACGTCGACATCAAATCGGTTGAACACGACCTCGTCGCCGTGTCGGAAGACGTGGCACTGTGCGTGACCGCATCCATATTCGCCGCAGGAGCAAACGCAGATGATACGGACATCAGGCGCCTCAGACGGGCTGTGCGGTGGCCAACGCGGGAGACCGTCTTCCACGATCCAGTACGGAAACGCCGTGTCTTGTGAGCCAATCAGCACGCCCAAGGGCTCGCCATCAACCAGTAGCTCGAAAGAGAGACCGTTCTCTTCGGTGCAGCGATAGCTCAGGGTCGGCATCCGCACCTCCAAGCCGCGAACAGGGATTCGACCGCCGAAGTGCCGCAAGACATTTCCGCACTTTGGCCGCGTGGCATCGACTTGTCAAACTTGTCGGCAGGATCGACGGGGAGCTAAGCCAGATCCTTGGGTTTCTGGTATCGCGCCCTTCGCACGGTAGATTGAGGCCTGCGAACTTTCGGCCCTCCCGATGTCGTTTGGCAACTGTTCAACTACCCAGTTCCGCTCCTGAACGAGCTCACGAATGTCTGTGCAAGCCATCACATGCGATTGAATATCTGCCATCCTACTCTCCTCTCAAAGTCCGCCACGCGAGGACGGTGGGCACGGCCTTGCTCGTTCCAGCGGAGCTTACCGGTCCCAGGACAGCCGAGGCAAGTTCTAACGCCCAACACGCCCCATTCAAAAATTGAAGATAATTAATAAAATCAGATTCACAACAAACTGATGAAATGCTATACTTCATGATGGATATAAGGCCAGTGTAGAGATCGATCGCGCCCGAAGGGTGGGGACCCGGAGGCGGGATGCGATCGAACCGCGCGCGGGCCTAACTTCTCCGTCCCAGGCTCCGCCTGGGCCGAAACGAACCCGAGGCTCCGCCTCGTGAACCGCGAACGTACGCCCGCATGTCCAACAGGCCCCGCGACTCGCTGCGTCCTCGCCACCAACCCGCAAAGTTGCGCGATAAGGTTGGCGGGGCGGTGAACCTCAGCGCCCCGGTGAAGTTTCAACCCGCAAAGTTACACGGCGGTGTCCGTCCAGACGCTCAACCCGCAAAGTTGCTCTGGCCTGCGGAGGTCGCTCGCAGTTCACGAGGCGGAGCCTCGGGTTAGTTTCGTCCCAGGCAGAGCCTGGGACGAAGGCACGAAGGCATCAACCGCAAAGTTGCGCGCTAAGCTTAGCGCCGCGGTAAAGCTTAGCGCCCCGGTCAAGTTTCAACCCGCAAAGTTACACGACGGTGTGCGTCTGGGCGCGCTCAACCCGCAAAGTTACACGCCCGCTCACTCGCAACTCGAAAAGTTTCATCCATCGACTGGGTGTCGGGCTGTAAAATATACATTATCAACTCGAAAAGTTACACGACAACAATCTGTCATCAGGTAAATAATACCGTGCAATTCGAAAAGTTACACGGCGGTGTGCATTCGGGCGCGCTCAACCCGCAAAGTTACACGGCACGCGTTGGGAGAATGGGACGCCGGAAAGAATGCCTGCCCCTCACCCCGGCCCTCTCCCCAGCGGGGCGAGGGAGAAAAACAACTCGCAAAGTTTTGCAATCGTAGGGTGGGCAGAGTGAAACGAGGCCCACCGCTTTGGCCAGGCGATTCCAACCCGGGGCGTGTTCCCCTGCGCGCTCCAGGGCAAAACCGCTTAGCCAAAGCGGTGGGCCCCGTTTCACGCTGGCCACCCAACGCCTCACGCTACGAGTCGGTGTCTCCCAGTTCCCCTCCCTGAGCGACCAGGATCTCGTCGTCGGCGATTCCCAACACTTCAACCTTAGGGGGGCCGTCTTGGCCCTGATGCACCAGAACGGCGCCGATCTCGGGGTGTTCCTCGCAATAGCGCCGCGAGCCTTCAATGCCCAGCACATAGAACGCCGTCGACAGGGCGTCGGCCACGGCGGCCGTCGGCGCGGTGACGGTCACGCTCAACATCCCTTGCACGGGCTGCCCCGTGCGCGGATCCAGAATATGCCCGTATCGTTTCCCCTCGTGACGGAAGAACTGCGTTCCCGAGCCCGAAGTCGACAGCCCTCGATCGCGCAGTACCAGTTGCCCCAGACGCTTGCCGGGGCGAATCGGATCACCAATCCCGACGGTCCACGGGACATCGACCGCTGGCGTCCCGATCTGGTCCAACGCCCCGCGTCCGAGAACGCTGCTCCGTCCCCCGTGAAAGAGGAACTCGCCGATGTCGCGCGCGGCAAGATGCTGGGCCACCCGGTCCAGGGCGTACCCCTTACCGATCGCGCCAAAGTTCAGCTCCACTCCAGGCCGCAGAAACTCGACGGTCAGCTGCTCGCGATCGATCCGCACGTGCTGGCTCCCGACGCAGTCCAGTGCGGCGGCCAGATCTTCAGGACGAGGGATGCCGCCGGCACGCCGCGAAAATCCCCAGGCTTTGCTCAACGGGCCCGAGGTAATATCGAAGGCCCCCTGGGTCTCGTGGTGCAGGCGGAGCGAGAGTTCGATCAGGTCGAACATTCCGGCTTCGACTGTCACGGGTCCCTGGTGGGCGGTCTGGTTCAGGCGACTGACTTCGCTCGTGTCGCGATAGACCGACAACTGGTCTTCCAGTTCATCGACCAGATCGAGGGCCCCCACGGCCATGGGCGTGCCATGCCGGAGACGGGCCGCATTAAAGAGCATCTCGAAGTCGCAGGCCATCGCCCTGCGGCTGACCCGCATCAGTTGGGTGGGACGGGGCCGCGAAACTGCCGGCGGCAACTCCGGCGCCGCGCCGCCGATCCGGTTCAGCACGCCCGCCAAGGCGTCCGCCGCGGCACGCCCGGTCAGAAAGGCACGGCGATGGCTCTTGGGAGACTCCAAAACACACCTCGGGTGATCGCGTCGTTCACAACCCCAAGCATGAGCGAGGGTTTTGGTTTGCTTGCATCCACGACGGAATTGGGCGATATTCGTACAAGTAGTGTTCCTTGTACCTTTTCGCGATTGCACAGCGGTCTCTCTCCCGATTCTAGACGCTTAGCGGCCTCTCTGGCAGGTGTCACGATGACCACGAACGCTCCCCTGGGTGCACGATTCTTTGGCCCCCTGACGCTCCTTTCGGCGTCGGTCCTCTTCTTGGGCTTAGCCGATCTGGGAAGGGCCCAGTCGAAAAAGACCGCTCCGTCCGCGCTACCGACCAAGCCGGCCGCCGGGCCGGCCGCTCCCGAAGTGGGCAAAATCACCGCCGAACAGGCCAATGAGCGCCGCAAGAAGCTGTATTTTGGCTCCGATGGGCCGCGACTGGACATTGTTTTCCCCGATCCGGCCGCCGTGGTGGTCGACACCGGGAAGGGGAAGAAGACGGGTGGGTTCGAATGGTCCAAGCTGGCCACTGCCGCCACGCTCGAGAAAGAAGTCGAGCGTAATGTGGCGGCCAATGGCGAGCATCTGGCCAGCGCCAGCGTGTTCACCTCCAAGGGTTACAAGAAGATCAAGGACAACCACACCATGCTGGCCGTGTGGTTGAACGTGCTGAGCGAGTTCGACGGTCCGAGCAAGATGAAGGACTCGGCCGCAGCGGTTCGCGATCTGGCGGCCACCGTTCCACTGGCTTTGGCCGCTTCGGAAGATGTGAAGCCCGACGAGGCCATGTTTGGCAAGAGCAAGGAGGCCAACGAAGCGGCCGCCAAGTTGCTGAAGGGGGAAAAGGTCAACGGCGCGGCCAAGGCCCGACCGTGGCGCGAGGTGGCCGTCTATACCTCGGTGATGAAGCGGATGGAAGCGGCCCAGGACGCCCGGATCCGCGGTTGGACCGCCAACACCGAAGAGTTCAACAAGAACCTGCCCGAGTTGGAACACGAAGCTCAGTTGCTGGCCATCATGTGCGAAGTCATCCTCGACAAGGGGACCAATGATAACGCCGGCAACGAGGACTATCAGGGTTGGGGCAAGAAGCTGGAGCAAGGCTGCATCGAACTGGTCGCCGCCGTGAAGGCCAAAGACCATGCCAAGGCGCAGGTCATTGCGGCCGGCATCGCCAAGCAATGTGCCGACTGCCACAGCGGATACCGATAAGACCGAATTGCTCATTTGCGACATACGATTTCCCCGACTGGCTAAAAGCCCTGCGAGAACCTGCCATGCGTCATCCTCTCCCCCGTGCCTCGGTCGTGTTCAGCGGCCTGATCGTTGCCGCCGGTCTGGCCCTGGGAGTTCTGGTTACTCTGCCCGAAGCGCAGGCGCAGGGCATGGGCGGACCGGCCAAGGGGGGCGTGGTGAAGGCCAAGCCTAAGTTCGGGCCCGAGATTAAAGACATCTTCTTTCCCGACGCCCGCAAGAAACTCGGCCAGGGGAACCCGCCGGGCGGAGCGATTGGAGCCGGCGGCTCGACGCTGACCAAGGGAGGAGGCAAGACTTCCACGCCTACGCCGACTCCCACACCGACCCCGGAACCTGAGACCCCGGTGGCTGCCACGGGCGGCACCTGGGGGGATTGGCTCGGTTCCGAGGTGTTGGAAGGGGAGATCAAGACGCAAGCCACCGCTTTCACCAACGACACCAAACAGGCCGGCCCCTTTAAAGCCAGCCTGTACAAAAAGGTGCAGGTGGAAGCTACCGTGCTGACGGTGATGTTCGGCGTGATCGCGCAATTCGAAGGACAGGTTCGCTGGAAGGACAAGGCTGCCGGCCTGCGCGACGAGCTGGCCAAGGTTGCCGGCCAGTGCAAGACGGGCGATCAATATGCCGCCGTCAAACTGCAGGCTGCTTCGCTGGGGGAGTTGATCCAGGGTAGTCCGATCGACGTCGCCCCCGGCAAGGCCGGATCCAAGTGGTCCGAGATCGCCGAGTTCACGGCCGTGATGAAGCGGATGGATCTGGCCGACAAGGAGAAGCTGAAACCGCTGGTCAGTTCCGAGGCCGACTTCAAAGCCAACAAGGACCAGATCCTGCACGAGGCGACCGTGATGGCCATTCTGGCCGAGGTCATCACCGACAAGGGCTACGACTCCGCTGCGGAAGATGATTATCAGAAATGGGCCAAAGCGATGAAGGCCCACGCCATCGACATTGTCGATGCCTGCAAACAGGATCAGTACGAAAAGGCCCGCACAGCTACGGCCGGCATCTTTAAGGCCTGTGCCGACTGCCACAGCGCGTACCGGTAGCGCGCTGCCATGTTCGACGCCCCTGAATTTCTGCGCATCGGTATCTTCTATTACATGGTGTTCGTCGTGTCGCTCACGCTGCACGAGGCCGCCCATGCCCTGTTCGCCAAGTGGCTGGGCGATCTCACGGCGTACGAAGGGGGCCAGGTGAGCCTGAACCCACTGCCGCACATGCAGCGCGAGCCGTTCGGCATGATCGTGGCGCCGCTGGCCAGCTACGCCTTCGGCGGGTGGATGCTCGGCTGGGCCAGCATACCCTGCGATCCCGCATGGGCCAGCCGCTATCCGCACCGCGCGGCCGTGATGTCGGCCGCCGGACCGCTGGCCAACCTGCTGCTGGTCGTCGTTGCGGGTCTGGCCATCCGCCTGGGGATTCTGCTCGATTGGTTTCAGCTTCCGGACGTGCTCAAGTTCCACATGATCGTGGGGGTCCAGCTGATGCATCCGGCCACGTTCAACGTGGCCACCATCCTGAGTCTGATGTTCATGCTGAACCTGATGCTCTTCGTCTTCAACCTGCTCCCTTTGCCGCCGCTTGATGGGAGCTCGGTCATCATGCTGGGCATGAGCGAAGAGCAGGCCCGAAGGTGGCAGGACTTTCTGCGTGAACATGACTATCTGCCCGTCGTGGGCATTCTGCTGGCCTGGCAAGGAATGAAGTACGTCTATCCGACGTTCCAATTTATCGCGGTGAGTCTGCTGTACCCCGAGCAGCAGTGGGCGGTCGGATAGGACGCAGGAAGAACTATCGCAACAGGCGTTCCAGAACGTTGGCGAGAACCGCTGTTTCCTAGTGGAAACTGGGGCTTACATGTGAGACGATTGGAGTAGCCAATCCACTCGCAGGGGCTCCTTCCATGAAGCTGCCATTCCGCTTGCCGCCGTTCGACCCGCTGATGAATGCCGCGATCTCTTGCTTTGTGCTGGTCGCCGCAATTCGCTTTGTCCTTATCTCGCCTGTTCCAGTCCACCAGCTGATTTGGGGCGCCGTTTCGGTATTGGCCCTGCCCGCGATGGTGGGCTATTACCTGCAGAAGGGCTGGGCACGCTGGCTGGCGGTCGGCTTCAGTGTGCTGATGGGCGGGCTGATGGTAACGCTTTCTCTGCGCGAAGCGAGCTATTTCACGGCATTCCTCTATGCCGCTGCAATTGGAGTGGCCATCTACTGGTTCATTACGGAATCCATCACGCCCGAAGAAATCGCGCGCGAAGAAGCGGCCCAGGACGCTGATGCCGAGGACGCGGACGAGGAATCCGATGCCCCCATGACGTCGCTGGTGCTGTTGCTGCGCGAGCCGAAGTACCTGGATCCGGCGATCCTGTCGCACGCCGCCAGCCAGGCTTGGGACGCCGAGATCCTGGCCGGCGAAGAGGGCGAGGCCGAAAGCTTTGTGGTCGGCGACAGCCCCATGTTCATGCTCAAGCACGAGGCGAACATGTTTGTGGTTCATAATCACGACGAGCCCTACTTCAAGGACTCGGAAGAAGTGGCCGAGCAGATGGGAGAACTCCGGCGCCGCAAGGCCATTGTCGAGCATCAGGCCTGGATGAGCGTGGACGCGTTGCTGGTCGAGGACGATGAAGCGCGGCGCCAGGCGTATGGGCAGATTGGCCGTGTGTTGGCTTTGCTGGCCGGCGACGACACGCTGGCCGTGGTCTGCCCGGAGTCGGGGCAGATCGTTCCGTACGACGACGAACTCGACGCGCTGCTTCGCTCGGGAGATCCGCTGGAAGCGTTCGGCAATCCGGCAAATCCGCCGGTGATCGAGATCGCCCCGGACGATCCGCGGATGCAGGCGGCCGTGGCCGAGGCCCGCGAGCGCTGGCCGGAGTTCGTGGCGGCGTTCGAGAACCGGGCCGCCGACGAGCGATTCTCGGTCAAGGCGCCCTTCAATGATGATGAGCACATGGAGTTCATGTGGGTCGAAGTCACGGCGGTCGAGGGGAAACTGATCCTGGGAACGCTGGGGAACGAGCCGGTGAATGTCTCGAACGTGAAGCTGGGTCAACGGGTGCGAGTGCAGATCGACGAGCTGAACGACTGGATCTTCTTCCGCGACGACGAACTGCACGGCGGCTTCACGATCAAGGTCTTCGAGAGAATCCAGAAGGGCGAAGCGTAATCGCCCTTCAGATCCGCGAAGCGAACTCGCGTTTGACGATCTCTTCCAGCTCCGCCAGTCGATCCGAGAGCATCGCGACGACCAGCTCCAGCGCCTTGATGCGGGCCTGGTCGTCGTGCCCCAGCATCGTGGTTCCCGAGTTGGAACCGGGCGGAGGAGAGCTGGCCGGGCTGGAGACGCGGGGATTCGACTTGCTGGTGGATGGCGGAGGAGCGCGCATCAGAAAGGGCTGAAGCGCGGCGACCACTTCGCTGGGCCGTTGAAAACGGTTTTCGACATCGCGAGCCAACATGCGGGCCAGCACGGCGTCGAGCTCGGGCGGAACATCGGGCCGCAGACGGCTGGCCCGGGGAGCTTCGCTGCGAAGCCGGGACATAACCTTCTCGGGCATGGTTCGCCCGTCAAAGGCGTTCTGTCCCGTCAGCGCTTTGAACATCGTGCAGCCCAGGCTGAAGATGTCTCCGCGGATGTCGACCATGCGGGTGTCGGCGACCTGCTCCGGGGACATGTAGTCGATCGTGCCCAGCACGTGCCCCGTCTTGGTGATCCGCTCGGGATCCCCCTCTTCAACCACCAAGCGAGCCAAGCCCAGATCCAGGATCTTCACCAGCGGGCGCGCCGACGTGTCGTTCGCCGCGACCATCAGGTTGCCCGGCTTGATGTCGCGATGCACAAAGCCCTGCTGATGGGCGTGTTCCAGCCCTTCGGCGGCTTGAGAGATGCACTCGCAGGACCAGTCGATCGGAAGCCGGCCAAACTCGTGCAGCCAGTTGCGCAGGTCGCGGCCTTCGACATACTCCATCACCAGGAAGTGCAGATCGCCGACCTGGGCCGCGTCGAACGCCGCCACGATGTGCGGGTGATTCAGAGCCGCCGCCGCGCGGATCTCGCGATGGAAGCGGGGGAGCGCGCCCGGCTGCTTCAGCACGTTCTCGGCCATCAGCTTCAAGGCGACCAGCCGGCGCGTCTTGGTGTGGCGTGCCTTATAAACGGAGCCCATGCCCCCTTCGCCCACTTTCAGCAGCAGCTCGTAGTCCCCCAGCGTCAAAGTGTGGCGGCCATCCAGCAACTGCTTGGCCTGCCAAAGAGTGATCCAACCCTTCTCCATCAGGGCTCGGGCCAATGCCTTGGGGGGCTGTTGGACCAGCGACTGCGCTTCCGCAAGGCGCGTAGGATTAAGCAACTGACACTTGGCCAGCGAATCGAGAAATGTCCTGCTATCGACGAGCCCCATCGAACCACTCCTTACCCTGCCGTAGGGAGGTTCCATTATCGAGACGAACAAACGATCAGTATATCCCCCCGGTTGGACGATGAGCAATGAAATACTGGAAATGGTTGCCCCTGATCGCCTGCGAGGTTGGGCGAGCTGCAAACAAAAGCGGTGATTCGCCGAGCAAGCACGCTCACACACCGACGCTCCGCTGATTGCTTCACCTTTACGATCCGCATACACTCCAGTCGGTCCCTTGTGGCTGCTTTCCTCGCCCGGCTCCCTCCCTTTCCCTTTGTCGGAGATTCCCCGATGCGGACCCGCCTTGCCTTGTTGGGCATCCTGCTGGTTGCTGTTTCTGTTCCTGCATTGGCTCAAGAAGCTGCGGCGCCCAAAGTGGAACTGCTCTTTCCGGCCGGCGCTCCGGGCGCGACGGGGGACACCGACAAGGACAAGCCGACGCTCACCATCTATCAGCCGGCCGAGGGAAAGGCCAACGGTTGTGCCGTGGTAATCTGCCCCGGCGGAGGCTACGGCCACCTGGCCGTCGATCACGAAGGGAAGCAGGTCGGCGAGTGGTTCAATTCGTTCGGCGTCACGGCCTTCATGCTCAAGTATCGATTGTCCCCCTATCGTCACCCCGCGCCGTTGCTCGACGCGCAGCGGGCGATCCGAACGGTGCGGGCCCGAGCCAAAGAGTTCGGCGTCGATCCCAACCGGGTCGGCATCCTGGGCTTCTCGGCCGGCGGGCATCTGGCTTCTACGGCGGCGACCAAGTTCGACAAGGGAAATCCCGAGGCCAAGGACGAGATCGACAAGGTCAGTTGCCGGCCGGACTTCGCGATCCTGGCGTATCCGGTGATCTCGTTCACCGAACCTTTCACGCATGTCGGCAGCCGCAACAATCTGTTGGGCAAAGAAGCCGCGCCGGAGTTGATCGAGAGCCTGTCGAACGAGAAGCAGGTCACGGCCGACACTCCGCCGACGTTCCTGTTCCACACGAATGGAGACAGCGGAGTGCCGCCGGAGAACAGCATTGCGTTCTACCTGGCCCTGCGCAAGGTGAAGGTTCCCGCAGAACTGCACATCTATGAAAAGGGGGGCCACGGAGTCGGCCTGGCCCCCAAGGATCCGGTTCTCTCCACCTGGCCCAAGCGTTGCGAGGCCTGGATGGGGGTGCGCGGATTGCTGGGGAAGGGCTAGAATACGGTTCGGCGGGGGAGAGCCTTCGCGATCTGGCACTCCTCGACCTGTACTTACCCCTGAGCTTTTCCTGTGGCCAACGATATTTTTGATCTCGCCGAGCTTGCCGCGTACCTGCACATGGATGCGGCCTTGGTCAGCAAGATGGCCGAGCGGGGGAAGCTGCCGGGGCGCAAGGTCGGCGGGCAGTGGCGCTTTGCCCATGCCGAGATCCATCACTGGCTCGAAGAACGGATCGGTGTGTGGGACGACGCCGAGTTGGCCCGGCTGGAAGGGGCGCTCGATCGCGTGGCCCCGCACGAGTTCACGCTGGCCGAGATGCTCCCCGTCTCCGCGGTTGGCGTTCCGTTGCAGGCCCGTACCAAGTCGTCGGTGATCTCGGCCATGTGTTCGTTGGCCGCGGCGACCGGTTCGCTGTGGGATCCGGAAGCGATGGCCGAACAGGTCCGCCAGCGCGAGGATCTCTATCCCACGGCGCTCGAAACCGGAGTGGCGCTGCTCCACCCTCGGCGGCCTCAGACCGGCATCCTCGCTCAACCTTTGCTGGCCTTGGGAATCACCGGTCAAGGGATCCCGTTCGCCTCGGGGCGCGGCATGACCGACGTCTTCTTTCTGATCTGCTCGGTCGAAGATCGCGGACACTTGCAGATGCTGGCCCGACTGAGCCGGCTGATCGGCACGCCAGGGGTGATGGCCGCGTTGCGTGCGGCGCCGGATGCGCCGAGCGCGCGAGACGTGCTGCTGGATGCTGAGGGGACGTTGAAGGAGGCATAAGGGATGCAGCCCAATCCAACTCATTCCATGAGGAACCGACGCATGAAGCCGCCCATCCTCTTTCTGCTGCTCGGCGTTTTCGGCATCGGATCGCAGGCTGCCGCGGGCGAGGCGCCCTTCCGCTACGGCGAGGCGACGTTCAAGCCGGCGCCAAACGAAGAGATCGTGCCCGAGCAGTTCCGGCTGACCGAGCGGAAGTTCACCTTTCGGCAGGAACCCTCCGAACTCCGCTCGAGCGCGAAGGTCGCATTCTCGCGGGTCACGTTTCCTTCGCCGGTCGAGAGCCCGCTGGAAGCCAACAACACGGTCCATTGCGAGTTCTTCCTGCCCAAGTCGGCCTCGCCTAAGAACAAAGTCCCGGGTGTGGTGGTGCTGCATATCCTGGGGGGCGATTTTTTCCTGGCCCGCATCTTCGCCGAGCATCTGGCCGAGCGCGGCGTGGCCACGCTCTTCCTGATCATGCCCCACTACGGACCGCGACGGACCGAGGGGAATCCCGCGCGGATGGTCAGCGAGGATCCCAAGCAGACGGTGCTGGGGATGCGGCAGGCGGTACTCGACATTCGTTGCGGCGCCGCGTTCCTGTCCTCGCAGCCAGAGATCGACGCACAGCAATTGGGCATCATGGGAATCAGCCTGGGAGGAATCACCAGCGCGCTGGCCGCCGAAGCCGAGCCGCGCTTCACCAAAGTCGGGCTGCTGCTGGCCGGCGGAGACATCTCGCGCGTGGCGTGGGAATCGAAGGAGCTGCGCAAGGTCCGCGAGCGCTGGCTGGCGAACGGAGGAACACGCGAGTCGCTGGTTCAAACGGTGGCCTCGATCGATCCGATCACGTATGCCAAGAACCTGCACGGGCGGAAGGTGCTGATGCTGAACGCCTCGCAGGACGAGATCATTCCCAAGGCCTGCACCGAGGCGCTGTGGAAGGCGCTCGGCGAGCCGGAGATCCACTGGTGGGATACCGGGCATATCTCGGCGGCCAAGCATATCTTGAGTGCGCTGGAGCATGTCACCAAACTGTTCGTGCCGGAGAAGAGTTCGTAGTCTTGGAACGCATCCATCATCGTGAAAACTCCTAGCGTTTTGACGTCACGACCCCCACGAGCTTGCCTCGTGGGTGAAGAAGGTTGACAGGCTAGTCGCCTCCTTCGACGATTTGGTCGCGGCTTTCGAGTGGTTCCTCGACGCATAGCGTCGAGGAACCACTCGAAAGCACAAAGGGGTGAGGAGCGAGACTTGAGCTAGCCTTTCAACCTTCTTCACCCACGAGGCAAGCTCGTGGGGGTCGGCCGATTCCAATCCGCTCGAAGCTGAAGCAGCCTCTCCGAGCAAAATCCACGCTCTCGCACTCTTTCCTTCTTCGTCTCCATGCCTTTCCGAATCACCCGCGAAGAACTGGTGCAACTGGCCGGCGGAGCGGCGCTGCTGGTGTTGGTGCTGTTGTGGCCGTGGGTCTTCAACTCCCCCACGCTGGGAGACCATCACATCCGCTGGACGATCCGGCTGGCGCTGGCGTTCTACTTCGGGGCGGCCGGCTTGATGCTGCAGTTGAACTCGCCCGAAGACTGGTCCGCGCGCACCCTGCCCGGTGGTTACGCCCGGGTGCTGTGGACGCTGGCTTTCGTGACATATGCGGTGCATGTGGCTTTGGCCTTGCACCATTACCACCACTGGTCGCACGCCCATGCGGTGGAGCACACCCGCCAGGTGGCGGGGATTGGCGAAGGGATCTACGTCTCGCATCTGTTCGGCCTGCTGTGGGGGTTGGACGCGGCCTGGTGGTGGCTTTGGCCCGATCGATATGCCGCGAGAAATCGTGCTGTGGGGCTGGGACTGCATGCATTCATGGCCTTCATCTGGTTCAACGGAACGGTGGTCTACGAACAGGGAGTGATCCGCTGGGCGGGGCTGGCGACGTTTGTGGTGCTGGCAGTTCTGTGGGGCTTGCGTTGGAAACGGGGCGATTCGGCGGTGAAAGAAGGTCCGCGGGCTTGGTTTTAGGCGGGCAGGGTTGGCCGTCTGACAAGTATTTGGTATAGTGCGGAAGGTCGGTTTGACGACGCGATCTGAAGTGTCGGTTCTTCGCGAATCCGCTCTGCCTGTTCTCTCGCCTTGCCACCTGGCGGACCACCACTCTGGTCCCTTTCGTTCGACCCAGAAAGCAACAAAGGGTCGGCCAGGAACTCGAAGGCTACTTTTTTGCGAGAGAGCGTCTTGCTCTCTCTGAGTCCGAGCCCCGAGTCCAATCATCAAGGAGTTAGAGCAGTGGGTAAGAAATTGTACGTGGGCAATCTGTCGTATAGCGTGAACAACGCCACGCTCGAGGCGATGTTCGCACCGTTCGGCACCGTGACCAGCGCTCAGGTCATCCAGGATCGCGAAACCGGCCGCAGCAAGGGTTTCGGATTCGTCGAGATGGGCGATGAGAACGCCGCTCGCGAAGCGATCAAGGGCATGCACGACAAAGAGCAGGACGGTCG
>Ga0335394_10000070_pt1 | contig 92977 bp, 102 predicted proteins | sample MAT03_FD_205741 | JGI IMG/M metagenome (GOLD analysis project Ga0335394, IMG submission 205741) | Freshwater microbial communities from Lake Fryxell liftoff mats and glacier meltwater in Antarctica - MAT-03 (spades assembly) (version 2) ... | reverse complement strand
GGAAAATCCATTGTTCTTTTTGAAATAAGCAGATTTTTATCACTCTCATCATAATGTTTTAGGATATTATGATAATGATCATTGATTTTTTCAAGTAATTTAATTTTATTTAACTTTTTATTCCATAATACTAAAAAGTCTTTGTTTTTATTACAACGCTTTAATTTATCTTTTGAAAGATGAAGACGGTCGGAGCATTCGTTAAGATTAAGATATAATTTTTTAGATGAGGTTCTAAAAGGTATTGTTTCAACATTTATCTTTTTTGAATTGTAACATTTAATATCATATCGTGTTGTTTCGTTTTTAAAAATATTGAAGTGAACACGATCACATTCTTTATTTTCAGCTATAAGAGAGCCTGATTTAGAGTAGCAGTTTGTGGGTTTACTAAAAACTTTGTTAGCATCAATTACTTTTTCTGGGCGAAAGATAGAAATCATGGGTCACCTACTTCTTAATTTTTAAATATCAAATCGAGATTTTTTAAGCAGTAATAGGTAGTAAATGCTGAATGTATCGTTCTTTCTTTTTAAAAATAATAACTTGCTGCTTAATTTCCTGAACAATGATCTCTTCTGTCTTTACTAATGTGTCACTCATTTTCTCCATACGGTGATTCAATAAATAATTAATTTCATCTAAATTCAATAAATTAATTTTTGGCTGATGGCCAATCGTAGGGTCCACATTTCTTGGCACAGAAAGATCCATAATTAGCTTATGACTTTTTAACGAATTAAAATGAATATTATTTTTTAATAAATATTCAGGTGACTTAGTCCCAAATATTATCCAATCATGTTGATGCCAATTTCTCATCTCGGCCCAAGGAAGTAGTTTTATTTGATACTGTTCTGCAATGTTTTTTGCATGATCTATTGAACGATTGCAAAGAGAAACATTCAGGCAGTTTTTTGATTTGAAATGCTTAAGAATTTTACAATTAATATCAGATGCCCCTACAAATAAAATTTTGGCTTGCGGGGTATCCTTAAACTGATGCTGACCAACATTGTATATTGCATGTTCTAAATTTGGCAATCCTCTTTGAAGAGGTAGGGTTGAGCGTACCTTTTTCCCAATTTTCAAAACTTTTTGAAAAAGGTAATGCAATTCTTTAGGGACGATTTTGTATTGTAGGGCTGCCTCATAGGCGTTTTTCACTTGGCCTTGTATTTCTGTCTCGGCAATAATTGCACTATCAAGACCTGCCGTTACCCTTGCTAAATGTAAAAAACAATCATAGCCAAAATAAGAATAAAGTTTTTGGTCAAAATCGCATTGAACCTCATCTCTCAATATTCTCATGATATACGTATGGGTGTTAGCCAAATCTTTAGAATAAAAGTAAATTTCTGTGCGATTGCAGGTTGATAAAAGGATAAAAGCATGTTCGCCATGAATGGATTTATCAGAACCGAATCTTCGCTGACAAGCTCTTGCAAGTGTTTCGCGAAGTTTTATATCTGCCAACTTATGATTGATACCAAGAATTCCAACGAGCATTAGAAATAAAACCCCTATGATGTAATATAAAGGTTTATAAATAAAACCAGCAATTTTGACAAACAATTATTTTGGAATTTTTTTTAAGGCTTCGTTAAGACTTATCTTATGCCTCATCAGGTTTTTTTTTGGAAACTAGAGCGCAACAAGTTAAGTCAGAATAAGTGCCTCATTTTTTGACGACAGTTGTTGCTCTCTCTCTAATTATTTTCGGATGAACTCTTGGATATCCTGCACGCTAAGCCACTGATCATTTGTGTTAGAAGCGTATGAGAAATCTTGCGGAAGCGCTTTTCCTTCGCGGCCCATTAGAAAGTTTTTAAGCTTATCACCCTGATGAATTTCTGGGATAATCATGTAATGGTCTTTAAATTCTAAAGTGTGTCTTGCATCTTCTGTGCCGATCATTAACTCATGCAATTTTTCACCCTCTCTTATCCCCTTAAATTCAATTTTCATACAATCAGCGATACCTTTAGCCATACCCTCTGCAATATCGACTATTTTAACACTTGGAATTTTAGGCACATAGATTTCACCACCCCTTGCATCCTTTAAGCAGTTAATCACAAAATCAACTGATTGCTCAAGAGTAATCCAAAATCTTGTCATGCGCGCATCAGTAACCGGCAGACACTTTGCCCCATTAGCAATAAGTTTTTCCCAATATGGGATGACGCTTCCGCGACTACCTGCAACATTTCCATAACGTACAACTGAAAATGTAGGTTTTTGGGTAGCTCCAACATAAGAGTTTGCTGCTACAAAAAGTTTGTCTGAACAAAGTTTGGTTGCCCCATAGAGATTAATCGGATTTGTAGCCTTATCAGTTGAAAGCGCAATCACTTTTTCAACACCGCAATTGATTGTGGCGTCAATAATATTCATCGCTCCTATGATGTTTGTCTTGATAAATTCCGTCGGATTATATTCAGCTGCGGGAACTTGCTTAAGTGCTGCTGCATGAATGACATGATTAACTTCGTTAAAAGCTCTTTCAAGCCGATCCTTATCTCTCACATCGCCAAGGAAATAACGCATTTTAGAACTTTTAAAAATAGGGTCTAATTCCAGCATTTCACTTTGTTTCCATTCATCCCGGCTAAAGATAATGACTTTCATACATTCATCTTCTATCAATAATTTTTTAGCAAGAGTCTTGCCGAGACTGCCTGTTCCACCTGTAATTAAAATGGTCTTATTTTTAAAAAAAGAATGGTCGTTCATTAAATATCCTTAAAGTTAAGCTGGATTTTGAAATCCGGATGCGTTATGGTAACTAAATCTGTTACTTCCGCTTGAATCTTAAGAAAATCTTTGATTCAATTGTAAGTACTATATAGTCAATCACATCATTATTTAACAGCTTTTCAGGTTACGATGACAAAACAATACGATGAAAGTACGGTTAAAACACTCGATGCTTTAGCTCATATCCGCTTAAGATCTGGCATGTACATTGGGAGGCTAGGTGATGGCACTCATCCTGATGATGGAATTTATATTCTGTTAAAAGAAGTTCTTGATAATAGCGTTGATGAATTCATCATGAAGCATGGAAAAAAAATCATCATCCAATTTGATGTATCTTCTCAAAAACTATCTGTAAGAGATTATGGAAGAGGGATTCCACTTGGCAAAGTTGTTGACTGTGTCAGTCAAATTAATACTGGAGCTAAATATAATGATGATGTTTTCCAGTTTTCTGTCGGTTTAAACGGAGTCGGTTCTAAAGCTGTCAATGCGTTATCAAGTCATTTTTTAGTACGAAGTTTTCGAGACGGAAAATATGTTGAAGCCTCATTTTCGAGGGGGAAATTGATAAAGAAAACAGAAGGCTCAACTAAAGAAAACGATGGCACTTATGTTGAGTTCATTCCGGATACTGAAATCTTTAAAAAATTTGCCTATCAAAATGAATATATTATCAAAAGACTTTGGCATTACGCTTATTTAAATACAGGCTTGATTCTTTACTTCAATGATGAGGCTATAGAATCCAAAAATGGATTATTAGATCTTTTAAATGCAGAAGTTAGTGAAGATAGACTGTATGAGCCTTTGCATTACAGAGGTAATTTTTTGGAGTTTGCTTTTTTACATACTCAAAGCTATGGGGAGAGCTATTTTTCATTTGTCAACGGACAATATACCTCAGATGGTGGGACGCATCTTTCAGCATTTCGAGAAGGCTTGTTAAAAGGCGTTAACGAATTTTCCAAAAAGAATTTTCAGGGTGTAGATGTACGAGAGGGCATTGTAGGGACTATTTTAGTAAAGATTAAGGATCCGATTTTTGAATCGCAAACTAAAAATAAACTGAGTAATACTGAAATTCGAGGGTCAATAGTCCAAGAAGTTAAGGATGCTGTTAGCGATCTCCTTTATAAAAATCCAACTGCTGCAAATGAATTGATCAAGCGTATTGCGTTTAATGAAAAACTTCGTAAAGAACTTGCTGCTGTAAAAAAAGAAGCGAAAGATAAACAAAAGAAAATTTCCTTTAAAATTCCAAAGCTTCGCGATTGCAAACATCATTATCAAGATCAATCAGGCCATGGCGAAAAAACAATGATCTTTCTTACAGAAGGTGATTCTGCAAGTGCATCTGTTGTAGCCTCTAGAGATCCGTTCACTCAGGCCTGTTTTTCGCTTAAAGGGAAACCTTTAAACGTTCATGGAATGAAACTTGATCAGCTATATAAAAATGAAGAAATGTTTAATGTCATGAGTGCCTTGAACATTGAAGATGATATTCAAAATTTAAGGTATAATAAAGTCGTGCTTGCAACTGATGCAGACGTTGATGGTATGCATATACGCAATTTGCTGATTACCTTCTTTTTAACCTATTTTGAAGCTCTTGTTTTAAACGGGCATTTATATGTCTTGGAAACACCGATATTTAAAGTGCGTAATAAGGAAAAAACATTTTACTGCTATACAGAAGATGAGCGGGATGTGGCTATTTCAAAGCTAAAGAAAGGTGTTGAAGTTACACGTTTTAAAGGTCTTGGAGAGATATCACCAAAGGAATTCGGACAATTTATCGGTAAGGATATCAAACTAATTCCTGTGACTGTAAATATGTTTTCAGACATCAAATCCACCTTGGAATTTTATATGGGCAAAAACACACCCGAACGTAAAAATTTTATCATGCAAAATTTAATCAACGAAGAAGAGCAAGCTCTACAAGAGATGGCACGGTTAAAAAGTTTAAAGGATTAGGACGATTATGGAAGATGTCAAAGCGTTAATGAAAAGTAATTATCTTAAGTATGCATCGTATGTTATTTTAGATAGAGCAATACCAAATGTAATTGATGGGCTAAAGCCTGTTCAAAGACGCATTTTGCATACTCTCTTGAATATGCATGACGGAAAACTTCATAAGGTTGCAAACGTCGCAGGTCAAACAATGGCCTATCACCCGCACGGTGACGCTGCAATTACAGAAGCTTTAGTCAATTTGTCCAATAAAGGCTATTTATTAGACCAACAGGGAAACTTCGGAAATATTTTTACGGGAGATCCGGCAGCTGCTGCAAGATACATTGAAACAAGGCTCTCTCCTCTTGCGAAAGAAACCCTATTTAACCCTCATCTGACAGAATTTATCCCTTCCTATGATGGAAGAAATCAAGAACCTATTTGCCTGCCTGCAAAAATCCCTGTTTTACTTATGCAGGGTGTCGACGGTATTGCTGTTGGGATGGCAACACATATTCTGCCGCATAATTTTGTGGAATTATTGGAAGCTGAAATTGCCATTTTAGAAGGCAAAACATTTACCATTTTACCTGACTTTTTAACAGGTGGCATTATGGATGCCTCTGATTATAATAAGGGCAAGGGTAAAGTTAAATTAAGGGCGTTAGTAGAAGTCAGGGATGCAAAAACTCTTGTCATTACAGAAATTTGCTACGGCACAACAACAGAGTCCTTGATTCGTTCAATTGATGAGGCTGCAAAGCGTGGTAAAATTAAAATTGATTCCATTAATGATTATACTGCTGAAAAAGTTGAAGTTGAAATCAAATTGCCAAGAGGCGCTTACGCTGAAGAATTAATTGATGCTCTTTATGCCTACACCGAATGTGAAGTTTCCTTAACCTCTCAAATTGTTGTAATTAAAGATAATTTGCCCTGGGAGCCGAATATTCATGAAATTTTGCATTTGCATGTTGAAAAATTACAAGGTTACTTGCGTCAAGAACTGGAATTAGAGAAAAATCGTTTAGAAGAAAAAATATTTGACAAGACTCTAGAGCAAATTTTTATTGAAAACAGGCTTTATAGCCAAATTGAAAAGATAAGCTCTTATGATAAAATTCATGGAACTGTAGAAAAGAGCTTGAAGCCTTATCATGATCAGCTAATGAGAGTGCCAACATATGATGATCGCGAGAAATTATTAAATATTCCAATTCGCCGTATTTCAAGATTTGATTTAGATCAAAATATGGAAGAAATTGCAGCTTTACGAACTCAGTTAAAAGAAATTGAAAAAAACCTTAAAACTGTAAAAAAATACACGATTGATTACTTGCATAATCTCATAAAAAAATATGGCAAAGATCATAAACGAATGACTCGTATTAAAGAAATTGAGCAATTAGACTTAAAAGCTATCAAAACAAAAAGTATTAAAGTCGGGTTTGATCCGGACTCTGGATTTATCGGTACGAAGGTATCAAGCGATATCAATTTTGAGTGCACAAACTTTGATAAGTTGTTATTGATGTATAAAGATGGCACATACCAAGTCATCAATATACCTGAAAAACAATATGTCCAAAAAACGGGTACAAAAGTTGCATTTGCAGGTGTTGCTGATAAAAAATCAGTCTTTAGTGTTGTCTATCGAGATCCAAAAACACACATTTGCTTCGCAAAACGCTTTATCATCACGAAGTTTATTTTAGAGAAAACGTATCAATTTATTGAAGAAGGAACAGATTTGCAGTCTATTTCAACAGAGCCTCAATTAAAAGTTGAATTGCAATTCATCCCTAAAATTAAGCAGAAACTTGCTAAAATTGAATATGATCTAACAACTATTTTAGTCAAGGCTGTTTCTGCAAAAGGCGTACGGATGGCAAACCGCGAAGTAAAAAAAGTCGTATTAATTAAGTAAATACTAAAAAGAAAAGAGAATTATGATTTCAGTAGTAGCAAAGGAAGGGGCTTATAACGTCAAGACAATTATGGTGGATGATTATCCATGGAAAGATATACATTCTGCTATTTTTGGTCGTCAGGATCTGGATCTTGCCTCTACTGAACAATTTGAAATTCTTGAAAATAAAAAAGTTAAAGCCTTTGTCTACAAAAAATTGGCTCAAAAAAGCTATTCGAGCTTTGAGCTTAAAAAATTATTAAAAGAATATCTTGTTTCTTCTAGACTCATTGATGCTATCTTAGATGAATGCATAAATCTAGGTTATATTAATGACAAAGATTGGATTGATTCATTTATTCGCTCCGCAAAAAACAAAAAATGCGGCCCCGAATGGATTTTGCAAAAGCTCATGTCTAAAGGGATAGATAGAGAAACTGCTAAAAATGCACTGAGTCGTAATGATTCAGCAGAAAATAGAATTGGACGCATTAAATCTCTCATTGATTCACGCTATAAAGCCCGAGATTTAACAGATTACAGCGAAAAACAAAAAATTGTATGCTCCCTTATTAGAAAAGGATTTTCTTTTGAAGATATCAAATCAGCCTTTGGACGTTAAAAATAGAATATCCCAGAAATTTTATTGGTTAAACAAAGTTATTAGTGTTGATTATTAAAAGATATTTTGATAATATATAGTTATAGGGATAGTTTAATATTAGCAGTGATAACTCTTAAAAAATTAGTACTTCACGTCAACAAAAAGGTGTCAAAATGAGTAGTTCTGTTGATCCAGTCCAAGGCACTAGCGTTCCAACAACTCAAGCTGCATCAGAAGCTTCTAAGACAACTGCTGCCGGGCAGTTAAATGCCGCTTCATCAATTTCCTCCGTTGCTGATCTAAAAGAAAAAGCCCCAAAAGTTTATTATCAAACAATGATAACTCTTGCAACAGCGATAGTTAAAGATATGAAGAAACACGGCGATCGTCTTAAACAAATTCGGGCAGAAGCCAGAAGAGACAGCTAAGGATAGTGCTCTATATTTAATATTATTATTTTCTTAATAAAAATAATCTATTTCGATCCAATCTTATTTTACCCAAAAAATTATTGCCTTTATACAAAATTATATGCTAGTATCCATACATAATTTAAGTAAAAGGCGCTTAACATGAATACTTTCCAGTCTGAGCTTTTTCTTGGGTTTTTGGTGGACTCCTCCTTTGAAAAAGTACTCAAGTCGCTTGATTCTCAGATTAAATCTCTTTATATTCAAAGTGGTGATGATACTTATCTTACTGAATATGTATTAAAGGATAAGCAATTCTTAGGTAAATATATAGGAGCAAGCAGTAGTTTATCTCATCTTGAGCTCATATCCTCTAATATTTGCAGTCTTTTGAAAAAAATTGTTCCTGATTATCCATATGATCAATCAGAACTTTTTGTAATCCCAGTTATTAAGGAATAAAATGTCTTTTGAAGAAAACGATCTACTCATTATAACTGAAGAAGAAGAGGGGATTCGCCTCGATAAAGTTTTAGCGAACCGCTTTCAAGAAATAAAATCGAGAAGTTATTTCCAAAACTTGATTGATAAGGGCCGCGTTTTATTAAACGGCGTGCCTGCTAAAAACCGCTCAAAGCCAAAAGCTATGGATGAAGTTGAAATTGATTTTGTCATTACAGCAGAAGTTGGTCTACTCCCTGAGAATATTCCTTTAGATATTATATTTGAAGATGAGGATATTTTAGTTGTCAATAAACGGGCAGGGATGGTGATTCATCCAGCTCAAGGACATTGGACAGGCACGTTTGTAAATGCTCTTCTCTATCATTGCAAAGATTTATTTAAGCCTGGTGAGTCTGTAGATACAAGAGGAACCTACCCAAGACCTGGAATTGTTCATAGGCTTGATAAAGATACAACAGGGCTTTTGATTGCAGCTAAAAACTCAACCTCTCATGAAAAGCTTGTTCAGATGTTTGCAGCAAGGCTTGTTCATAAGGAATATTTGGCCATCTGTATTGGAAATCCGGGTGAAAAAGAAATCAGAAATAAGATGGGCCGGCACCCCGTACATCGCAAGTTGATGCATGTTGTTACTGAGGGTGGTAAAGAAGCTGTTAGTTTTTGTAAGCCGATTATGCATAATGAGCGTTTTAGTCTAGTTAATGTTAGGATAGAAACAGGAAGAACGCATCAAATCAGGGTACATATGAAGCACCTTGGTACACCTGTTTTTGGATGTCCTCTTTACGGTAATTTGCAGCTGAATAAAAAGCATGGAGCCGCAAGGCAGATGTTGCATGCCAACTATTTAAAGTTTAATCACCCAATAAAAAATACACCTTTGGAGTTTAAACTTGAAATCCCGTCTGACATGAAGGCTTTTATCCAGACTTTAATCTCTTAAGTTTTTTTTAAGTAGATTAATAAATATAATATCAGCTATTCTTGTTGTTAAGTATGAAGTGTTACTGCATACTAGCCATAGCTAGTATGCAAGAGTATACACCCTAAGATTTTACCAATCATTCTCATTTTGAAGAGGATCGAGCTATGAAAGAATTTGTTGCCTATATAGTGAAAAACCTTGTCGACCATCCCGATCAGGTGAAAATAAATGAAATTGGCGGAACTCAAACGTTGATTATTGAACTATCCGTTGAGAAATCAGATATCGGCAAAATTATCGGCAAAAAAGGGAAGACAATCAATGCGATTAGAACTCTTTTAATGTCTGTTGCCAGTCGTAATGGAATCCGCGTTAACCTAGAAATTTTAGAAGACGGCGCGCCTAAGCACGACGAAGAAGTTTAATATTTAGTTTACTGTTTCAAGTTTAAAAGAGAATCTTCTCTTTTAAACTTGAATTTTCTATTTTTCCCATCCCCCTCAATTTTTTAATAGATCCCACCATGCTTAGAAATAACACTTTTAATTTTATGACGACCCTTCAGGTTTTTTTTATCTGTTTTGATTACTTAAAGCCCCTCCCTCGGGTAAGCGTCAAATCTGCCCATCTTTTTTATATGCCGACCCTTCATCCGAAATTTGCGTTAAATATGTAGCTTAGAATTTCTCTTGAGCTCGTTTTCGAGGGATTTATCCCTCGATTGTTTTAGCTAAAACACTTCTGGCAAATGGTAAATTCTTACATATAAAAAAATATTTCAATCTCCGAGTCTTACCATCTATTCTTTCGAGCCGATGTGTATGTCAGGAAATAAGAGATAGCAATCTTCGAATTTACGATTTGCTCCACTAGTGAACTAGCTAAAACACTCGAGGGATAAATCTCTTGAGTACGAGCTTAAGTGAAATTCTAAGCTACATATTTTACGGGAATTGCGAGTGAAAGGTCGCCATAAAATCAAAGATGTTTTTTTTAAGCAATTAATAATCGGTTATATATTCCTTAACTTAATACCATGCTACTTTTTTTGAAGGAAATAAAATTGGATATTTGATTTTTTTAAATATGAAGAAAAGGAAAAATTGGACCGAGCAGGATTCGAACCTGCGACCACCCGCTTAGAAGGCGGGTGCTCTATCCACTGAGCTATCGGTCCAGTCAGAGATAAGAAACGAAAGTTTAAGCTTTAACGCTCTTAAATGCAAGAAAAAAAATTGATATTTTCAAATCAGCTTATTTTTCGCTGTTTTTACTGGAAAATATTACCAATAATAAGTATAGTTATTAATAAAAACTTGAAATGAAGACTCAAAAAAAAGTATATGTTGCACTCGGTGGAAATATTGGCGATCCTCTGATTGTTTTAAAAAGCGCTTTAAAACAGCTTGAGAATACGTTAGGGATTTCAGAATTAGAAGTGTCTCAATTTTATAAGACAACTCCTGTCAGCGATTTAGTCCAAGAGCCTTATGTCAATGCTGTTTGTTCATTCAATACATCATTTTCAGTTTATGAATTACTAAAAGTTTTACAGATGATAGAAATAAATTTTGGAAAAACTGCAAAGCCAAAAAATTACCCGCGCACAATAGACCTTGATATCTTATTTTATTCTCAAGAATGCATTAAGAGTCAAGAGCTTGAAATTCCTCATCCTCGTTGGCAAGAGAGATTGTTTGTTTTAGTCCCGCTCTCTGATTTGGTTAAAGAAATTTATATTCCGGAAGGAAATAAAATTTTAAAAATAACGATAAGCTCTTTGTTAAAAGGGTTTTCAAATATTAATAATGAAACGGTCTTATTACTTGACAGTTGAAAAATAGGAAATATTTATGATTGCAGTTCCGGTTAAAAACTTTTTCGTAGGCAAAAACCAACCTTTAGTTGTTATGTCGGGCCCTTGCGTGATTGAAAGCGAAGATCATTGCATGAAATCTGCTGAAACTCTAAAAGCTATTTTTTCAAAATTTCCTATGATTCGTTTTATTTTCAAATCAAGTTATGATAAAGCCAACCGCACATCAATCAATTCCTTTAGGGGTCCTGGTCTTCAAGAAGGATTACGTATTTTAGAAAAAGTAAAAAAAGAGTTCGATCTACCGATTGTTTCAGATATCCACTCACCGCAAGAGGCTAAAGCTGCAGGTACTGTATGCGATATCTTGCAAGTTCCGGCATTTCTTTGCCGCCAGACAGATCTAATTATTGCAGCTGCTGAAACAAATGCAGTTGTCAGTGTAAAAAAAGGTCAGTTTCTCGCCCCTTGGGATATGGCAAACGTTGTAGATAAAATCAGAGAATGTGGAAACAATAAAATCATTTTAGTCGACAGAGGGACAACATTCGGATATAACAACCTCGTCAGCGACATGCGAGCAATTCCTATTATGCAAGGATTTAATGTGCCTGTTTGTTTTGATGCTACCCATTCGGTGCAATTACCAGGCGGTAAGGGGACATCATCTGGCGGACAGCGCGAATTTATTCCTGTTCTTGCAAAAGCTGCCATTGCAGCTGGCGCAAACGCAATTTTTTTGGAAGCGCACGATAATCCATCGCTTGCTAAAAGTGATGCTTCATCAGTTCTAGATTTTAAAGACTTACCGAAGCTTTTAGAAAAACTTCAACAAATTTATGCTGTTGTTAATGAAGAATGAAAAACGTTTAATTTATACATTGTCCAAGCGACTAGTTAGGGTTCCTTTTTTGCTAAGCTTCATTCTGCTGCCTTCCCTGATTTTTGGATTATACAAATTTGTGACTACCTTAAATCCAAAGCAACAAGCAACTTATGAAGAATTAATGGTAAGTTCAGGGATTAAAAAAAGCGATCTTAAAGCAGATCCCTATCAAGTTAAACAGAATCGTAGCCAAGTTCAAAAAGACATTTTATTTACTGAAAATGAAAGTAGAATGCAATTAAGATTGACAGCAGATGATTCTAAAATGGTGCTTGATCATCGAGAAGATCAAACAGAGATTGTTGAGCATATGAATAAAGTAGTTTGTCATATGCAGGAGGAGTTGTATTTCATATTGCCAAATGGTGATGAAGCTGTTTTCTTTAAGACAGGGGAGTTGGTTTTACGAAATCAGGATCCAACAAATAAAGCTTCTTATATCTCAAAAGATCTTGAGGGTCTGAAACCGATGCAAATCGTGCGGCTTTTAATAGCAGATGAAGGCACCTATCATTATAAATCCGATCTTTTTTATGCTGAGAATGTAAAATTGCAACGTTTTATCATGGAAGGTCACGCATTTAAAAATGAATTACCCAAAGAAAAAATGATTATGAGCGGTATAGCAGATACCGTAGAATTTTCATTGGATGGAAAAAATATGAATTTTAAAGCAAATAAGCTAAAAGCAACCCTTTATGATTCTACAGCTTACAAGGTTGCAAAATGAATGTGTTAAGTTTTAAAAATTTGTTTCTGCTTTGCTTATGTTTTTATCCTCTCAACTCTTTATTGTTTGCTTTAGAAGAAGTCATGGTCATCGATTCTTGCACTGCAAACTATGATGGAAAACAAATTGTTTTAAGCGGCGATGTTGTTGTCGAGCACGAAATAGGAAAAATCTATGCAAATCATATTGTTTTAACTCCTGAAAATGCACAAAAAAAATTGCGCTTTGTTTATTTAAAGATGAATGATGATGTTAAATTACAGCTTAAGGATGGAGGGCAGCTTTTATGTTCGGAAGCAGATCTTGATTACTTAAAGCTAAAAGGCAATTTTAGAGGCAGTTCTCTACAAGAATATGTTGTTTATACAGAAAGTTGCAAAGTTGAAGGGGACAAGAGCTTGCCGCTTGTACTTAAAAGCCGCGAAATGAATGTTCAGCTTATAAAAATTGAAGATGAGAATGTAGATGGCCATAAGAGCTCTATATCTGAGATTACAGCTCACCAAAATGTAACAGCCAATTATAATCATGATTTTATAGCGGCAGCTGACTATGCAATTTATCAACGCTTAAAAGACGTGGTTAATGTTGATGATCATAAATTACCAGGTCATATTGATTTGTATGCTGCAAGCCAAAAAGGGATGTGTCAAATTACAAATCGAAATGGAGATCTGATCAGGTCTAGCAAAATTCATATCGATACTCTAAAACGTTGCCTTGATTTTACTGAACCTCGAGGCTCTCTCTTCGTTAAGGGAAAAGATAATTCAATCGATAAAATTTTATTTGAAAGTGATTTTTTAGCTTGGGATGACAACCTTAATCTTCTAACGTTTACAGGCAATATCATAATTAATCAGGTAGCATTCGGACAAATCCATGGAGACAAGGAAGTTAAGCTTTATTACTCCCAAGAGGGGGGTAAAAAGAAAATTAAACAAATAGATAGCCTTGGGGAAACAATTATTGCTCAAATTGATGAAGAAAAAAAATTAGTCCACACTCTTACCTCATACGGAAAAGTTACAATCGACCATGTAAACCTTAAAACAACAATTGAAAGCCCGACTGATTTAAAAGGGGATGTTGTTGAGGGAATGCAAGTTTATTTTCATGATATTTTTGGGGAAATTTATGCAGACGCTGTCTTGCTCAATTATCAGCAGTTAGAAGGTACAGTTACTCTTGAAAGCTTAAAGTTGGATGGAAATGTAAGAATCTTAAATCGATCTTCAGTAAATCCTGAAGAGTCAGAGGCTTTTTTACAATATGCTTTAACAGACCATGTCGAGTTTTATCCTAAATCAAATGAGATGATCATGACTGCAAACAATAACAGTAGAGTTTTATTTTATGATAAAGCAAACAATTTGCAAATAAGTGCACCCGGTGTAAAAATCAAACGTGATTTAACAACAAAAAGAGAATCGATTCAAGGAATAGGCGATGCAAGGTTTACTCTTGTCGATCATGAACTGCAAAAGCTTAAAAATCATTTTTCTCTTGAACCTGCTAAAATGAGTAATTAATGAATACATGTTTAAAAGTTAAAAATCTGGTCAAGGCTTATGGCGGAAGAACAGTTGTAAATGGATTGAGCTTTGAAATTGGCCAAGGAGAGATTGTTGGTCTTTTAGGGCCAAATGGCGCCGGTAAAACAACTGCGTTTTATATGACTATTGGCCTGATTAAGCCAGATAGGGGGCAGGTTATTTTTCAGGACACGGATGTAACAAATGAACCTATCCACAAGCGTGCGCGGATGGGAATGGGCTATTTGGCACAAGAGCCTTCTGTTTTTCGTTACTTAACTGTTGAAGAAAATATCATGAGCATTTTAGAGTGTTTGCCATTAACTAAAGCTGAAAGGAAACTGCGCTTAGAGCAGCTTTTGGGAGAGCTTCACTTAGAAAGATTAGCGAAAAAAAAGGCTATAGCCTTGTCCGGGGGTGAGCGGCGCCGTCTTGAGATAACGCGTGCTTTGGTTACAAATCCGACATTTTTATTACTGGATGAACCTTTTGCAAATATAGACCCGATTTCTGTTCAGGAAGTTAAGCAGATGGTCACATTGCTTTCTAAAAAAAATATCAGTATCCTGATTACAGATCATAATGCACGAGAAATTTTCTCTGTTGTCCACAGAAGCTATATCGTTAGAGATGGAAAAGTGATGATGAGTGGGAATGTCGATGAGCTTGTCAACAATGAAGAAGCAAGACGCACCTACCTTGGCCTTGAATTCAAGATGTAAGATTCTTGGGGTCTGGAATAGGGTGTCACATTTGAACTTGAAAACAGCAATTCTATTAGTTTTGATTCGTCTCATTTTTGAAGCAAATTTATTTACAAGTCACCAATAAGGCGCCACTTAAAAGCTAAGAGCTTTTAAGTTGCGCCTGAAATTAGCCCAAAGTTCCCCTCTTACTCGCAAGCTCGTAAGCGTCAAATCTGCCCATCTTTAAATCTTTAAAGATGGGTAGATTTGACGCTTACAAGATGCCTGACCTCAATTCCACCGCTGGCGGTAGAATATGTTACTTGATTAATAAATTTCAGTTGGTTTGAAGAAAAAATTAATCTCTGTTTTTGCATTCTCTAAGCTATCTGAACCATGAACTGCGTTTTTGCTCATCGATTCAGCAAAGTCTTTACGGATCGTGTTAGCATCTGCATTTTTAGGATCGGTAGCACCCATCAATTCGCGATTTTTCGCTACAGCATTATCGCCATCTAATACCATAATGACAACAGGGCCAGAACTGATAAATTCTACGAGATCGGTAAAAAATGGACGATCTTTATGAACCGCATAAAAATTAGAAGCTTGCTGCTTAGTAAGTTTGTCCATTTTTAATGCGGCTACCTTCAAATTGTTTTTTTCAAAACGAGAAATAATATCCCCAATATGATGATTTGCCACAGCGTCTGGTTTAATAATAGAAAGAGTCTGCTCTCCATTTAAAGAGAGATGCATCAAAAGAGTACAAAAGCAAAAAATGGCTTGTTTTAACATAAGTTAATTTCCTTTTAAGTCTAAAAAATTTTGAAAAATAGTAAGTCCGCTCTCTGTTGAAACGGACTCTGGATGAAACTGAACACCCTCAAGCAAATATTTGTGGTGACGAAGTCCCATAATTTCTCCATCATCTGTTTCTGCTGTGATGAGAAGTTCTTTTGGGAATGTCTTTTTTTCAACAATAAGAGAGTGGTATCTTGTTGCAGAAAATGGATTTTTCACCCCTTTAAAAAGACCCATGCTATCATGGTGTATTTTACTTATTTTACCATGCATCGGTTTTTTTGCACGTAAAATAGTCCCGCCAAAAAGCTGCCCGATACATTGATGACCAAGGCAAATACCGAGTATGGGGATTTTACCTAAATATTTTGAAATGAGAGGTTTAGAGATCCCGGAATCCGTCGGGGTTCCGGGGCCTGGACCCACAACAAGATAGTCTGGGTCTAAACTTTCGATTTGCTGATCATTTCTTACAACTTGCACATCACACCTAAGCATTAGGAAGTATTGGACAATGTTGTAAGTAAACGAATCATAATTGTCAATCATGAGAATCTTCACACAAATTATCGTGTACGAGGACAGATCTCTTCTGGTTTAAAGAAAAATTTGATCTCTTCGTGTGCTGTTTCAGGAGCATCTGATCCGTGTACTGCATTTTCGTCGATGCTTTTTGCAATATCTGCTCTGATTGTACCAGGAGTTGCTTTTTTCGGGTCTGTAGCTCCCATAATGTCGCGGTTTTGAGCAATTGCGTCAGGGCCTTCTAAAGCCATGATAAATACAGGTCCTGTTGTCATGAAAGTCACTAGATCTTTGAAGAATGGACGCTCTTTATGAACAGCATAAAAGCCTTCTGCTTGCTCAAGTGTCAGATGTTGCATTTTAGCAGCAACAATGCGAAGGCCTTTGTCTTCAAAACGAGAAATGATATTTCCAATTTTGTTTACGCCAACTGCATCTGGTTTGATGATTGATAAAGTTTGTTCAATTGCCATGATGATATCCTTAAATTTGGGTTGTAAATAAAAAATCTTACCACACTTTAAGAAAAACTTGTAGAAAAATCTCGAGCAGCAAGTATCAAAAAATGAGGTAATTATTCTGACGATACTTGTTGCTCTCCATGTTTCAAAAAATCTAGAGATAGACACGCCCTTCACAAATATCTTTCTTGTTTTCTATTCAAAATTTAAGTATTCTCTACCCTATAATTGATCATAAAAAAAGAACTTACATATGAAAATCCCTTTAAGTTGGCTAAAAGAATTTATTAACATACAAGCATCTCCTGCAGAGATCGCAAAATCCTTAACTCTTGCAGGGCTTGAAGTCGATGCAATTGAATCTGTCGGTTCAACTTTTTCCCAAGTGGTTGTTGCAGAAGTGTTGGAAGTTGAAAAACACCCATCAGCTGACAAATTGTGCGTTGCAAAAGTGACAGATGGAAATGAGACGTTCCAAATTGTATGTGGAGCTTCTAACTGTAGACAAGGTATTAAGACAGCCCTTGCACTTGTGGGTGCTACTCTTCAAGACGAAGAAGGGAAAACTTTTACAGTTAAAAAAGCTAAACTTCGCGGAGTAGAATCCTACGGGATGCTTTGCTCTTTAAACGAATTGCAACTTGGGTCTGAAGAAGACGGCATTGTGGAGTTTGATAGTCACATTAAAGTAGGTACTGATGTTCGTGATATGTATGCAGACACAATATTTGAAATTTCGCTAACACCTAATCTTGGGCACTGTTCAAGTGTTTTAGGGATTGCAAGAGAGTTGTCTGCAGCCTTTAATATTCCTGTTCAATTGCCAAAAATCGATATTTATGAAGATGATTTCAATACACTTTCTGATGCTTTAAAAGTTGAAGTTAAAGATTCTGCAAAAACTCTTAGATATTCTTGCAGACTCATTAAGGATGTCGTCATTGGACCATCGCCTCTTTGGCTACAAAACAGACTTAAAAAAAGTTCTATAAGACCTATCAATAACATTGTCGACATTACAAATTATGTGATGCTGGAGCTTGGTAATCCTTTGCATGCTTTTGATTATGACAAAGTTGAAGATCATCTAATTGTTTTAAAATGTGCAGAAGATGAAGAGAGTTTTATTACACTTGATGAAAAAAAAAGAGTTTTAAACCATACCGATTTAGTTGTTTGCGACGGTAAGAAAAGTTTAGCTATTGCAGGTGTAATGGGTGGAATAAAGAGCGAGATCAATCATGAGACAAAAAATATCATCATTGAATCAGCTTGTTTTTTACCAACATCAATTCGTAAAACAAGTAAGCGCTTGCAGCTTCAAACTGATGCCTCCAAGCGCTTTGAGCGTGGAACAGATCCAAATATCGTCCTCTATGCGCTAGATCTTGCCGCCTCGCTAATCCAGCGTTTAGCCTCTGGAAAAGTTGCAAAAGGTGTTATTGATATTAAAGCAGAAGAGTTTGTAGAAAAAATAATTTCCTGCAGAATATCACGTGTGAATGAGTTATTAGGGACGCATTTGGGGTTAAGTGAACTGGAATTGATTTTTAATAAACTTGAAATGAAATGCAAAGTAGATGGTAAATCTGTTTTAAGTGTTACAGTCCCGACTTATCGAAATGATGTATTGACAGAGATTGATTTAGTTGAAGAAGTGGCAAGAATTTATGGTTATGATAACATTCCAAAAGCTGAGCCGAAGTATCAGGGATCAACTTTACCTCACTCTCCAATTTATGTTTTTGAAAATAAAATGAGAAATCTTTTATTAGCTGAAGGGTTACAGGAGTTTTTAACATGCGATCTGATTGGCCCCTCAAGTCTTTCAGTTATGAACGGACAAAGTATGCCGGACGCAGCTGTTGTTAAAGTGTTAAACCCAACATCAATTGAGCAATCCATCTTAAGAACTTCTCTTTTACCTGGACTTTTACAAGCAGTTAAATATAATGTCGACCATCAAAATCATGATGTTAGCTGCTTTGAAATAGGACGCATACATTTTAAGGAATATGATAAATATAAGGAACAATCTGTTGTTGGTATTATGCTAACAGGAAAAGATAGTCCGGGATCCTGGAATAGCAAAGCTGAAAATGTTGATTTTTATAGCCTCAAAGGGATCATTGAAAATGTCTTGGATGAGCTTAAAATTGAAGGGTATGTATTTAAAGAAAAGCATATGCATGCATTTCATGATGCACGCTCTGCAGCTATCTATGTAGGTGATCTTGAAATCGGCTCCATTGGTGAAATCCACCCCTCAATCCAAAGAAAACTAGATATTCAAGAACGTATTTTATTTGCTGAAATAAGTCTACATGATTTATATCCATTGAAAAAAAATATAACTAAAATGAAAGCGCTGCCTATTTATCCAAGCTCTACAAGAGATTGGACAATCACCTTAAAAGAAGATGTCATTTATGAGGAAATTCTTAAGTGCATCCATGCTATACCCTCAAAGCTTCTTGAAGATGTTTCTTTGATTGATATTTATAGAAGTGAAAAATTAGGTTCAGGATTAAAGAATGTAACCTTAAGATTTATTTACCGCGATAAAGAAAAAACAGTGTCACAACAAGATGTTGATGCTGAACATGCAACAATAACAAACGAATCGATTAAATTTATAAAAAATTAAGTACAAGGATCTACAATTATGCGATTTCTTAAAATTTCTACCCTTTTTCTTTTAGCACTATCTTTAAATAGCTGTAATCGTTCAAACAATGGACCGATTGTCGATGAAACTTACGTTCATAGATATGGAGTAGCTCTGCCACAAGAAGATTGGGCTGTACAAGGTCAATCAGGCAAAATTATTACGACTTTAAAAACTGGTGTCGTTGTTTCAAAAACTCTATCTTCCGGCATTTTAGAAGGGGATACAACTTATTCCTTCCCGCATAGCGAAGTGATTCAAAAAGTTGAGACTTACTCTCAAGGCAACATTAAGCGAATGATTGTTCATTATTATTCCGGAAAACCAGCCCATGAAATTATTTTCAATGGTCCAAACAGCCGTCAAATCACTAGATGGTACGAAAGCGGCTCGCCTCAATCTAAAGAACAGATTGTTAATGACAAGTTAGTAAGTGGTGAGTATTTTACAGTTAAAAATCAATTGGAAGCAAAAGTTGCAGATAGCAGAGGGACTCGCATTCAGCGCGACCATTACGGGCAACATGTTTCTCAAGACACCATCTTAAATGGTGAGATGGTACTTTGTACAACTTGTCATTCCAATGGGGCGCCAAAAGAACTAACACCGTACAAAAATCGTGTTGTTGAAGGTGAGCTTAGAACTTTTTTTCCGGCAGGCGAGCCTAATACGAATGAGCAATGGTCAGGTGGTAAAAAAGAAGGGGTCACAATCGTATACCAAAATGGTGAGAAATACGCAGAAGTACCTTATGTTTCAGGGTATAAGCATGGTACAGAAAGACGCTACCGAGACGGTCATCATGTAATTGAAGAGCTTTCATGGGTCAATGATCAGCGTCATGGAGCAGCTTACTCCTACATTGGCGATGTCATTAAAACTGACTGGTATTATCAGGATAGATTAGTAACTGAAAAGACGTTTGAGCTTTTAGATGGCGGAAAAACACGCTAACTTAAAAATCATCTTCTCGAGGGATTTTTTCCCTCGAGAACTAAAATTTAAAAAATTTAGCTGATTTCTATGCTGCCATTTAAAGCGCATTGGCATGCAAGACGATATTCACTTTCAAGTTCTTTTCTTTTAAGCGTCGCTTTTTCCTTCGGACACATCTTTGTCAAATGTTCTCCCCCAGATGTTACATGGATGGCGCAAATTCCACAGTTCCCTTGTTTACAGCCAAATTTAAGAGGGATATCGGGATTTTGTATTTTTACCTGAACTAACTCAATCCCTTCACGGACTTGAAATTTAAGATTTTTAGTTTTAAAAGTGATTGTAGGCATAAATTATACCTTAAAATGTTGCATGTTCCAGTTAACTTCAATTAATTCAGTGAATTCTCTTGATTCTTCATCAAATTCATACTGCTTAAAAATAACAGGATGGTTGTTCCTGTCAAATAAAATGACACCATTATAGGGGTCTTGTAATATTTTGTAAAACATACGTTGAGTTGAAAGGGGAATGCCATGTGGGGATATCACTTGGCATTCACGGCATAGGTTAGACTCAAAAACATAGGATTCTTCAAAAACCAAACGGTCATCCTGATCCCTTAAATGGCAGACTATCTTTTCTCGGCTCTCACTGATTGTTGATTTTTGCCAGGCACGTGTTTCATCGTTTTTTAAATGTCTAAAATTGAGGAATGCGGAATCGTAAATGATCTCTTTGAATTCACCTTTAAAATATTTTTCTATCGTAATATGTTTTCTGTATGGGTCCATTACAATCTTATAAGTTTCTGCATTCGAGTTGATTTCGTCTGGAGCCGGATTAATTCCATACGGAATCCCTTCTTTCCAAAAGTAGTCGTGAAAATGATGAGTCAAGCTGCCACCCCTTTGAAGTTTCAAGTTTAAGGCTTAATCTTGCATGATTGCATTTTTTTTGTACACTTTTTGGCATGTAATTTGCATCTTAATATTTATAATTGCTCTCAAGGAGATACCAGATGACTAAGCTACAGTTAGAGAAAAAGGCAGCAGAGTTAAAATCAACAAATAATCGTCTTGTTGTTGAATTGATTTACGTTGATAAACTGATGAGAGACATTGGCTTTGTTGATGGTTTAGCAAGCTTGAAGGCTACGGCACAAAAAATTAGTGGAAATCCAGATGCTGAATCGGATTAAAAAATTAGCGCTCCTTTTGTTTGGTTACTTGATAGTTTTACGGCCGGAGCTGTAAAACTATCAAGGTTTTTCAAGATGGGCTTTAAAAAAATTAGCTCTCCTTTTGTATGGCTACTTTAAGAACTTTGAGAATTAAAACTCTTAAAGTTCTTAAGTTTTTTTTTGCCTGTTAAAAAATCAAAATTAGAAAATAACGCACTTTATTTTGGTCTGAAGTAGGTTGTTGATTTAATCAACAATACGTGCCTTTTTGTAATTTCAATTTTTGCCTTAATTTCAGTAAGAAAAAATTTTTTTTTATTCTCTTTTCCCCCTCTCTTTGTAGCCCATAACTAAGTGCAAGCTCACTCGCATTTAGGTATCGGCTACAAAGAGACAGAAAAGAAATTTTAATTTATTAATAAAACAAATTAAAAGACAAAATTTGACATCAGAAAAGAGCGTCCATTTTCGGTTAAATCAACACCCTAAACCTGACCTCAACATTACAAGTGACAAAGATATAGCCTAATTTTCCCCTTAATTCCACCTCTAAACCCCTCTACTTGGCATGGATTTTGCATCATATTAACTATAGATAAAAAATCAAAATGGTTAGGTAGGCAAGGGGGCTTCAATGACAAAAAAAGAATTAGAAAGAAAATTTGCAGGTTTAGAGTCAATCAATGATCAATTAATCTCAGAGCTTCTGTTTGTGGATAAACTTATGAGAGATATCGGCTTTAGTCATGGTTTGGAAACAGTTAAAGCAACAGCTGAGGAAATACAAGATAATCCTGATCTTTATTTAGAGAATGATGAAAGAGAGGATTATACGAATTAAAAAATTAGCACTCCTTTTGTTTGGTTGACTTAAGAATTTCGTGACTTAAAGAATCACGAAATTCTTAAGTTTTTTTTTGCCTGTTAAAAAATCAAAATTAGAAGATAACGCACTTAATTGGAGTCCAAGAATGTCATTATGTTATTTCCAACAGTAACGCTCTATAACCTTCGAACACTTTGCAAATGGCAAAATGGCAACACTTAACCCTATACCCCTTTTTTTAAAGAATTTAGATTAGAAAATTTAACAATATAAATTAATTCTACCTTTAACCTCGCTTCTCTCTCCAATTTGGCATTGATTTTGCATCATCTTAACCATGAATAAAAAAACAAACAAAATGGTTGGAAAAGCCAAGGGGGCTCCGATGACAAAAACAGAAATAGAAAGAAAAATCGCAGGTTTAGAATCAATTAATGATCAATTAATCTCAGAGCTTGCATATGTAGATAAGCTTATGAGAGATATTGGTTTTAGCCATGGCTTGGAAACAGTTAAAGCAACAGCCGAAGAAATACAAGAAAATCCGGATCTATATTTTGAGAATGATGACAATGTAGACTACACAAATTAAAAAAAAATTAACGCAAAATTGAAGTTATCTTTATGTAACGTTAATAATTGGTGGGTTAAATAGGGGGTATAAAAAGTTAAGAAAACTAGCGAACAGGAGGTTTGCAATGACTAAAACCCAATTATTAAAAAAAATAGCGTACTTGGAATTTGTTAATGATCAATTAGATACTGAAGTTCAATATGTCGATGGATTAATGAGAATGGTAGGTTTTGCTCACGGATTAGAAACAATCAAACAAACAGCGCGTGAAATTATTAAAGAAGAACAGAAAATATAATATTATTTTAAATTTAAATATCTGGTATCTTGTTGTGTCTCTCATTAAATAATAATAATAAACAGATACCAGTTTTTCTTTTAACAAAAAATACCAATTTTTAAATTTGTTTGGCTATCTATTGAGATTTTTTCAATATCTCATATTTTTAAAAAATTTATATTAAATTAATTAAATTCGGTTTTTAATTACAATTTTAATAATATTAACCAATATATTTTTTTCATCCATATCATCCACATATACCTTTTTTTAATATATCAAGTAAAAAAATAGATAAAAGGATTTGATGATGAATAAAATATTAATCAAATTCTTCAGGAATTAATAGGACTTCAAAAATCTTTTTATGAAAAATTCAAAAAGGCAACTTAATCACTTTACTTTTAAACAAAAATATGCCAAGATTTAAATTAATTAACAAAATTTTAATTGGAAATATTTAAATGGGTATTACTTCATTCAGCGAAAAAATCTTATTAAACTCTACATTTCTTGATCTTATCTGCCCCACAAACTGCGAGAAAAAAAAGGTTCAACAAACCGGTAATTCCATTTTTGAAACCTTAAGATACTTACCTAAAGCTCAATTTGAGCAGGAAGTAAAACCTGAAACTTCATTTCGACTGATAACAAAACCTGTAAAAATGGTAGGGCGTGTGACGATTATAGCAATTGTCACGCTGACTGCATCACCACTTGGGTGTTTATGTTATGGCGCTCTTGCAGCAGGGCATCTTATTCATTATTCTGTGGGCAAGTATATACAAGGTAAAACTTTGCAAGAGAGGAAATGGGAGTTAATAACTCAATATGCATCAGCTACGCGAAAAGATTTAACATGCTTGCTAACAGGATTAGTCGCAGGTACTATTTTGGCTGTCGGAGCTTTTTTCTTCTTTCTAGGATCATATGTTTTGATTGTAGTCCCCTTATCAGCTTTTAAGTTTGTTGGCGCCGGTGGGTGCCTTGCTTTTTCTGCTTTATATTTTTATTGGTCTGGATCTTTTGGAGGTTTTGACCCATCTACCCACATAGCAAGACTTGTTGGAGATTCCGATACGAAAGCTGCGCTCCTTTTGGCGCTAGAAGTGCGTAGCAAATTTGGTTTGGTGGGAGAAGATGCTGGTTTATTAAATTTTTCTAAGGCTGATAAAATGACAGCCCCATACATAAAAGCTCAAAAAAGTGTAGATACTTTGTTTGAATTAAATGAAGATGCGGACTTTGATTTAATAGATCTAGTTAAAAATACTAATAAACTCCTAAAACAAAATTCTGTACCAGAAATTGGGTTTAGCTATCCTTTTGATGCTAATAAAATTGCAATAGACTTAGAGAAAAATATTGGAAAGTTGCCTAAACAACAATTTCTTGAAATAATCCAAGATTTTAAAAATATGGATTGCAAAATCAAAAGTTTAAAAGGTTTATCTGATAAGTGTTTCCTCATTTCATCATATGGGTCTTTAATCTACACACTTGAGAATTTAAATATGAATCATGTCAAAACATATACTCCCGAATTAAATTATAAATACCGTTTTTATGGTTTTAATAACAATAATAACTACAGTATCCCAAATGTATTTAATCTAAATAATTTTTATGACTCATTGGAAGCAATACAATCGCGTCAGGCCAAGCTGAGCGATGTAATACCTACGGGAGTAAAGGATGCTTTTTCATACCGTCTTTCTGTCAATAAGTGGAAGTCTGAGAAAGGTCTAACTCCTATGGAAACATACGAATTGTTAGGACTTAAAAAGAATTTTTCAGAAGATGAAATGAAAAAAGCTTTTCAGATTCACCAACGAGCTCTTCATCCAGACAAAAATAAAAACAGCGAAGATACGACCGAGCTCTTTAAATATTTTGGCATAATTAAAGAAGAAGTTGAAAAAGACTTAGCTCGTAGGACTAAAAAATAAACTTCTACGGGTTGAAAAATCACAATTCGACGATAACAGACTTCCTTCTGCTCTGAAGTGATATCATGACATTTGCAGATATGACAAACAAGAAGAGTGTCTGGGTGCAAAAATCATGATATCATTCCAGACCTAGCACATCAAATCGTAAATAAGTGCATATAAAAAAAATATTTTAATTTTTATTTGAGGCTTTTTCATTTTATCTCGACCTTTCAGTTGAAAAATGCCTAAAATCGAATCTGTGTAGGCTCGAAATAAGAGATGGTAAGAATCGGAGATTAAAATAATTTTTTATATACACTGATTTACGATTTACAGTTTCTTGCTTATTTGCGATCTCCTTACCTCTTGGAGGTATTGATCCATCTATTTATATTGCAAGACTTGTTGGAGATTCGGATACCAAAGTTGGGTTGTACAATGCGTTAGACCTACGCAGTAAATTTGGACTAGTCAGTCAAAATGGAGATTTATTAAAATTTTCTAAAGCCGATGCTGTAAACTATCCATTTACACGCTCTTAAAAAAATATAGAAACTTTGTTTAAATTAAATACTAATGCTGAAATTTCTTTAATTAATCTCCTTAAAGACACAAATAAAATTCTAAAAAGCCATAATTTAGCCAAAATTAAGTATGAGTATCTATTTAATGGTAGTAAAATTGCACAATACTTAGAAGAAAATATCGTGAGCGCATAAAAAAATGATTTTATTAAAGCAATTCCAGATTTAAAAAATTTAGATTACAAAATCAATAGTTTTAAAAAATTGTTTTGTAATACCATAAAAATTGCAGAAGAAGCAGCTGCTTTATTTATATATGAGTTTGTTACAGCAGCTAATAAAAATTTTATCAAATTCTCAGATTAGAAAGAACGTTTTTATAGTTAAAATAAGCCAAATTGAAATAGAACTTGAAACTATTTATTGGGTAGAACTTTATATTAAGCTGGGGAGCTCATTAAGAAAGTAAAAACTTAAAGTCATCAGCGCTTAAATTGATCTCTGATAATTCATCATCGAAAATATCAGAGGCTATCTTTCCCTTGTTCTTTTTAAGAGTCATCATTTTCTCTTCAATAGTTTCTAACATGATGTAGCGCTTTGCAAATACGGTATTTTTTCGCCCGATTCGATGAGCTCTGTTAATAGCCTGATTTTCAATAGCATCGTTCCACCAAGGATCATATAAAAATACATAATCAGCAGCTGTTAAGTTGAGGCCTACACCGCCGGCTTTTAAGCTAATTAAAAAAAGAGGAATGCTAAGATCATCCTGGAATGAGGATACCACTTTTTCTCTGTTGACTGTCTGACCATCAAGATATGCATACGAATAGCCTTTTTTAGTGACTTCTTTTGCAATCAATTTTAACATGCTTGTAAACTGGCTATATACAAGTATTTTGCGACCCTCAAGAATTGCAGTTTCAATGTCTACTAAAAGAGCCTCCATTTTAGCGCTACAACATGATTCCTCTTGTTGTCCTGAAACCAAAATTGGATGGCAGCAAATTTGTCTTAAGCGTAAAATAGCCTCTAAAACTTCCATTCGATGCTTGGAAAAACCATCTAGATCGACTTTTTTAATTAATGAATGTTTTACCCCTGAAAAATAATCTTCATATATTTTACGTTGCGCTTGAGGCATTTCAACAAAAACAGTCTGTTCGATTCTTTCAGGCAAGTCTTTTGCAACATCCTCCTTTTTTCTTCTCAAGATAAACGGGCGGATCTTTTTTTTGATTTTTTTCAAATAACGTTGATCTGAGCTTGCAGCTTGTAAATCTCCTAAAAAGCTGCTTTCATCCCCTAAAAGCTCCGGCATTAAAAACCTAAAATGTGACCAGAGCTCTTTTAAATGATTTTCAATTGGTGTGCCAGTAATAGAGAGGCGAAAACGTGATTTTAAAGAAAAGAGGGCTATCGCAATTTGCGTGTGTGCATTTTTAATGGTTTGGGCCTCATCTAAGATGAGACATTCAAATTCCACCTCCTTAAAAATATCTAAATCAATTCTAAGGGTGCTATAGGTCGTTAAAATAATGTTAGCATCAGTTTGAAGAACTTTCTCCCTATTTAACCCGTGATGAATAGAGACTTTAAAATCTGGTGTGAATCTTTTAATTTCAAGTTGCCAATTAAAGACCAAGGATGCCGGTAAAACAATTAAAATGGGTTTATTAAGAGTTAATAGTGAGAGAAAAGCTAACACCTGAACAGTTTTTCCAAGCCCCATATCATCTGCAAGTAACCCTGAAAATTGAAAGTCATAAAGAAATTTTAGGAAATTAACACCTTCTTGCTGATAAGGTCTTAAAACTCCTTTGAAATTCTCTTTTGGTAATACTAAGGATATGCCTTCAAAATTTTTAAGATTATCTCTTAAAAATTTAAGTTGTTCATCCAAATAAATAGAGCGATCTTCTAATAACTCATCAATTGCACCTATTTTGTTTCTTTTAAAAGAAACTCTATCTGTTACAACCTCAGAGATTTCGCTTAAAGCATCAAGTGTTTTATTATCAAAGCTATCAGGAATAAATCCAATGAAGTTTTCTGAAATTTCGACAAAACGATCACGACGATTGAACGCTCCTAAGACTTGAGATATATTAACTTGATGTGACTCATAGTTAAGCGTGCCCTTAACTTCTATCACGTCACTAACTTCTGCTAATTGGAGATTATAATCTGTGTGACGCACTAATTGACGACCTTGAAAATCAAATATTTTCCAACCAATTTCCATTAGGAATGTTAAACTTTTAGACACCTTGTCAAGAGGGCAGTAATAATGAGATTTTGCCATCAGTTTAACTAAAAAATCGGTTTCGAGCATATCACTTTCATAACCTTTTTCAGTATCTGTCCGCTTTCGATTTAACTCATGATAGGGATATTTTTTTTCATTTCCATAATCCATCCAAAGATCAGCAAAAGCGCCTGTTTTATCTTTCAAAATTAAGAAAGGGTGGGGCTCTTGCACTTCCTTAATAATTAACTTGCTATTCTTGGCAAAATATAGAGCTGGCTCTTCAGAGTCCTGATCTTTTGCATCTTGCAGATCTTTAATATCTCCTGCGGTGTATTTATGAGAGACAGTCTTTAATCTGTTTAGCTCTTTCCATGTCACTGAAGTGCCGATCATCTTTAGCAAGATACCTTTAATAAAGAAGTGGGGTGGACCTGCAGCAATAAAGTCGCATTCTGTAAGAGTGCATTCGCCACCTTTCCATTTCAATAATCCCGATACTTTGATTTCACCATTGTCTTCTGTTTCTACAAAATAATTAAAGTCAGTTTTTCCATAAAAATCAGCTGCAAGGACTTTGCCATTAAAATGCAACTTGCCTGTGGCTGCCATTAATTTTAATGCTTGAATCGATTGATTAGATGAAACTTTTAAGGAGTTTAGAAGAATCCTCTCTTCTTTTAAAATTTTATTGGCTGTTTTTTTTTGAAATTTTATTTCTTCAGAGATGAGAAATTGAAGCGCTAATTTATCTTGGACAGTCAAGATTTTTTCTATTTCTTTAATATAAAGTTCTTGTCTGGTATCATTTAAGTTAAGATAATAACCGTCTCTTTCAGCATATACAATTCTAATTGTAAGTGCGGAATTTTTTAAGGATTGTTCTTTATCAATAATATACGCAATTTCTCTCATCATGAACCTATCTTAAAAAACTATGGTTCAATCATACACGAGTTAACCTTATGAATAAATTAAAACTATGGGATGGCAATCAAACGTTTGAAGCTGCAGAACAAGCGTGGGATTGTCAAGCGGCTAGTGCTGAAAAAAATCACCCAATAAAAAAGCTTAAATCCTTACCTAATATGCCAGGGATGACTCCTGAAACTGCCAAAAATTTAAAATGGAAAAGTTTTAAATGGATCATCACAGAAGATCATGATCGCAAAATTTTAAAAAATGTCTTGAAGCACCCAATCCGTCATTTAACTCGTTATATCAAATCCATTTTTAAGAAGAAATCCTTTAAAAGAGTAGATGATTTTTTTCTCTATGGTATAGACTCTATTAATGAATTTAAAAAATTATTAGAAGATAAAACAAGCTTGTTTGTTCTTGGATTTTCTTATTGTCATAAGCCGTTTGAATGTCCTTCTGGTCGTTTTACTGATCTTTGTGTACATGATTTAGATAATCCTGTTTGCCAGCAATGCTTCATAGGGAAGGCCGTCCACGCCCTCCCAAAGGATCGATCAGTACCTTTATTTATCCCTACCATCCACTACATTGGGGGCAAAATTTTTGATCTGATCGAGCAAAACCCGAGTAAAAAAATATTATTTGTAATCACTGCCTGCGAAATGACTTTAGAAATGTTTGGAGATCTTGGGAATATGGTGGAAATTAAGGGGATAGGTGTTAGGCTTGGCGGTAGAATTTGCAACACAATGAAAGCCTTTGAGCTTTCTGAAAAGGGAATAAAGCCAGGGCTTACTGTTGTTTTAGATGATTCACAAAAAAAAATAATGGAATTAATACGTGTAAGGAGTGAAGTGGTATAATGGATAAAAAATTTTGCAATTTTTATTTGGTACGTCACGGCGAAACAGATTGGAATAAAGAAAAGAAACTTCAGGGGAGCACAGATATTCCTTTAAATGATTGCGGCAGAGAACAAGCCAGAATATTAAAGCAACAGTTTGGAGATTTAAATTTTGATTCTATCCACTCATCTGATTTAATCCGTGCTAAAGAGACTGCAGAAATTATATCTCATGGAAAGAATTTGCAAGTGATCACAAGCCCAAAACTTAGGGAGCGTTCATGGGGCAGTCATGAAGGTGCAAATTTTGATGTGTTGAGAGCTAAATATGGAAAGTCATTTCTACCTGTAATTGAAGATTTTGAGCCCGACTTGAAAGAGATGCATCCTGATTTGTACGAAGTAGAAAGTTATTCTAAGAATATTGAACGGGTGATGCAGTACCTTATGGAAATTCAAATAGTATCAAGCGGTAAGAATATCTTGGTTGTCTCGCATGGGGGTGTTTTGAAGGGAATGCTGCTTTATTTGAAATTGCAGGAATATAAAAACCCTTACGTGCACAATACAGCCTATTTACACCTGGAAGCTCATGACAATCATCTTGTCTTTAAAGCTGCCCAAGGCGTCTTAAACCACACTTAAAGTCTTTTTTATGTAGCGTAGCCTGCGTTCGTTTTCGAGGAATTTATTACTCGAATTTTTAGGGGAAACTTGGAGTTCATAGGATCTCAAACTTTCTTTAAACACTCGATGAATAAATTCATCGAAAACGAACGCAGGCTAAAGAGATAATTCGGTAATTCGAAAAAAGTGGAGTTTTTAAGAGATTTTTTAATTGAATTCAAAAAACATAAAACGTTAAATACCTTTGTATTAATTTTTTATGTTTTTCTAAATGCAATTAAAAAAAGATCCAAAAGACCGCATTTTCGAATTACCGAATTAGCTCTAAAGCCTACGCTACATTCAAAACAACCTATTAACGATAATGATGCATTCTTAAGAAAGGCTTATGCGTCTGATGATGATACGGTCTTACTCGCTCTGCGCATTGACAATCACTCCCGCAAGTGCCGGCAAACTGTTTTAAGCAATCAGGGCAGCAAATAAATAACTTGTTGCAGTCCATGTTGGCGCAGTTGTAATATCTTTCAAATGGGTTTTCACAGTGGTGACATTTTCCGATGACTTTTGTTTCTTTATCAGATATTGGGACAACTAGGCGGTCGTCAAAAACAAATAATTTACCAAGCCAATGATTAGAGCCCTCTAATGTGCCGTAGTTAATCACCCCTCCATCTAGTTGATAAACTTTTTCAAATCCATGCTCCATTAAAATAGCGGAATAAAATTCGCAGCGTATTCCACCTGTGCAATACATCATAACAGGAGTTGTTTTTGGATCTACTTTAGTTTTAAGATCCTTGCTATAATCGTCAAAATCTCGAAATGTTTCACAAGGAGGAAGTTCTGCACCTTCAAAATGACCAACTTTCCATTCGTAATCGTTTCGTACGTCAATTAATACTTTATCTTTTTGCTTGAGCATCTCTTTCCAGTCTTTTGGAGACATATGAACGCCTCTTGTAGTCATATCAACTTTTCTTGTATACCCGACAAGTTGTTTTCTGTATTTAACTACCATTCTTGGAAACGCTTGTTCATGATGTGGGGTCAGCTTAAAAGGCATATCCTTAAATTCGTCACGTGTTCCCATCCAAGTGATGTAGTCTTCTGCGTCTTTGTATGTTCCGCTCATTTGACCATTAATTCCATCTTCTGATACATAAATACGCGATGTGACATCACGCCCTTTAAAAAACTCTTTATGAGTCAGCACTTCTTGTTTTGGATCTGCAATAGGCGTTATGTGGTAATAAGCTAAAACTAAATAAGGGTTATTTTCTTGCGTCATTTTTTCAAGCCATGTTAAATCTGTTTATAACAGTCTATTCAAAGAGACTTTTTTTTTCAAGAAATGTCACTAAATCCTCCAAGTTTTTTTAAGTGGATAAAAAATAAATTTAATGATATTTTTAACTAATAAACCTATACCGGAGTAAATCTTATGAGCGAACATCTAAAATATCTTGATGATAATAATTTTCAAAATGAAATTGATTCAGGCGTTACCTTAGTTGATTTTTATGCTGATTGGTGCGGCCCTTGCCGTATGATAGCACCTATTGTAGAAGAGCTTTCAACTGAAATGCAAGGTCAAGCAAAGATTGCTAAGGTTGATATTGAAAAATCTCAGAAAGTCACAGCTTCGTTTGGGGTAACATCAATTCCGACAATTATTTTATTTAAAGACGGTAAAGAAGTGAACCGCATAGTCGGCCTTAAAGGTAAAGATGATTTAAAAGCAATGATTCTAAAAGCTTTATAATTCATATAAAAGAGAGGTTTAAAATAACCTCTCTTTTAGTCTGTTTTGTTAGTAATAAATTTGTTTACTTTAATTAAGTATTATGGTATTTTGATGTAATATAATGTTAAAATGGAGTAATAAATGAGCCTCTTTTTCAATTTTGATCTTGCTACCACTCTTATAAATGATGTGCATTCGCTTGTCTTACTATCTCAGACTTGCCATGATGTACGAAAATACGCATCCCTTTCCATCTCTAATCAATTTACAAATCTTTTAAAATGTTTAGGGAATTGCGCTACTTTAGATATACCGACTCTTGAAAATCGAATTCACGCTAAATGGATAAAAATTAACACTTTAATTCAGTCAAATAAAGATGAAACAGGCTGTTTTAGTTTAAAATTGTTTTCTGAAGCGTTCGATCTTTTAAAAATCTTTTATAAAATTATTCCAATTGAAAATCAACAAAAGCTTTTACAGTTAAATTGCCCATCTCTAATTAAAGAGATGGTATCACCTTGTTGCTTAAATATAAATCCTAGTTCAAAAATGAATTCCATCATTAAAGAATTAAAGAAACTCGGGTTATTTTATGAGGGCATAGCTGAAGAGCACCCATATAAACATTTACCATTTCAAGGTTGTACAGGGGGAGTTCTCAATCAAATTGATGTTAAAGAGTTTTGGTTACCTAAATTGCATTTTGCTACTTATCAAAATAATCATATACAAAATCAAGTTTGCAAAATCGACCTTAACGATTCTAAGTGGCAAAATATAAAAACTATTTATTCTAACTGTTTTGGCGTTTCTCAAAATGGGCAATACATAACAGCTTTAAGCGATTTAGAAGATATATGGTTAATGAAGAAAGAGCAGTACAAAAAAATTTATGATCATGCGACTAATTTGAATGTATTTAATTCAGAAAATCTGGAACTTTTAGAAGATACATGGTGCGTAAGGTTATCACAAAGTTCAGTTGATATTTACGGTAATTTAAAATTTGTTGTTAGCTATAAAAATATAAATGGTGATCTTTATAATAATCATCTGGATCTTACTTTGATTAAATCAATTGAACAATTTGATCAAATATTATTTTCAGCAGTTGAAGAGTTAAAAAAGAAACTTTATGATAAAATTCGCTTCCATGCGACACAATTATTTTGTTTTGTTTCAGAAACTGACCCAAATCTTAATCGTAATGAATATTGTGTCCGAATATCAGGAAGTGAGCTTGATATTTACGGTAATCAAAAAATTGTAATTAGTTATAAACACATCAATGGTAATACTTATAACTCTCGCTTTGATCTTACGACAATAAAATCAATAAAAGATTTTGATTTGCTGATGAGAAAGAAACTAATGGAATTAGGGTATTCTAGAAGTTTTTAATTAAAATCAAAATCTTGTTGTCTGCATGCTTCGTAAACAACAATTCCTGCGCTAGTAGCTAAGTTAAGGCATCTAACACCTTTTTTCATAGGGATGGTCGCAAAGCAAGAGGGCCATTTTTCAAAAAATGAATTTGGTAGACCAGATGTTTCAGATCCAAAAATTAGCCAGTCATCTTGCTTGTATGAGATATCAGAGTAGTGAGTTGTCGCTTTGCTGGAAAAGAAATAAAATTGATTTTTTGCTTCCATAAGCGTTCTTTCAAGTTCTTCAAAATCTGTCATAATCGTTACGTTAACACCCTCCCAATAATCAAGACCTGCTCTTTTAAGGTGTCGATCAGATGTGCTAAAGCCAGGGTTAAAAATGAGAACATCAGAACCTGTTACTGCAGCTGTTCTAACGATATTACCTGTGTTTTGGGGGATTTGGGGTTCGTAAAGAATGATTTTCATGTGGCTAATAGTAGCAAATTGAGAATTAAAAAGCATGGAAAAAAAATCTAAAATTGAGACCCTAATTAATCCGCGTTTAAAAGGTACTTAAAGAGGGGTAAGCACTTTAGCATCACCTTATCGGGGTCTGGAATGACATTGTGATTATTTGCTCCCCACAAAAGTTTATAGTTTCAAGAACTAGCAAATGTCAGAATGTCAAACCTGACTTGGGGTGGCACGAATAGCTTAAAATCGCCTGGAAATTCACTGTAATATTCTAGAAAATTTTTCTTCCATTGAACCTATAAAGCCAATTATAAAGCCGGCCGCGTAAGCGTCAAATCTACCCATCTTTAAATCTTTAATTTCTTAACTATTCGCAGGACCTCGGATATATGGCTTTAATTTAAATTGTTTTTTTATAGGTATGTAGCTCCTTAGTATTATGGCAACTTCTTAATAATGCTCATTATCTTCTAATTTTTAAAAGCCATGAAGGCAAAAAAAAGCACGTACGTTTTCATAAATTTAAAAACTACGTGCTTTTATAAGTTTAAATCTTATGATTCATCAGAGCTATCATCATCATAATCATCATCTGAATCAACACTCTTATCATTTGCAGCTGCATCTTTATTATCAGCTTTTATGACTTCGATCTCGAAGATTAACAACGAATTTGGAGGAAGTTGTCCTGTCGTACCATATCCTAAATCAGGATGGATGAATAATTTTCTTTTTTCGCCCTCTTTCATTCCAACAATCCCTTTGCTAAAGCCTGGAATTGTTTGATCTAAAGGTATTGTAATCGGTCCACCGGCTTCTTTAGAACTGCTAAATGTAGTTCCATCGATATATGAGCCGCTATAGTTAATAAGAGGAGCGTTATGTTCTGTAACAACAGCCCCTGTGCCTTCTTGCAGAATAGTGTACTGAAGTTTGCTTGATTCAATTTCTTTAACATTAGGCTTTATTTTGTTTTCAGAGACAAATTTTTCTGCTGCTTGAAGATTTTTTGCTGAAATTTCTTTAAAAGCTTTTTCTTGTGTTTTTGCAAGTAATCCTTCGTATTCCTGATCGCTCATTGGAGCTGGTTTTCCGGCTACACCTTCACGCATTCCCTTGATGATAGACTCTAAATCAAAATTCATTCCAGGTGTATGTAGGTTTCTACCGATAAAATGTCCGAAGGCTTCGGAAAGTTTTATCATTTCTTCTTGTTCTTCTTTAGTAGCAGTTGCAGAAGATACTTCAGGTACTTTTTTTAGCTCAGTTTGAGGTTGAACAGTAACTGCAGCGCACAATGATCCAAACACTAAAACAGATGTAATCCCTGCTAGAGTGCCAAGAATAGTTTTTTTAAGCATATAGCCTCCTTATAAATTAAAAGTTACAATGTATGGATTTTTCTAAATTCTGTCTACAAAAGAAAATCTGTAGAGCTTAAAAAAATAATTTTTAAGCTCTACAGGCTTTTTTGAATCAACTTTTATAACATGCATATTTATTCTTGCAGTAGCTTTTGTATAGTCGAAAGAGATTTAAGTAAGTTTGATGATAAGCTTTTTGTCTCAGAAATATTTTGTGTAATTTTTTGAATAAAAAATTCAGCTTCAGATTCATGTTCAAAAGGACGAGACATTTCTTCCCACATTTGAATAAAATCATTCACATTAGCCTCAATCTTTAAGATACGCTTCAGATTTTCAAGTGGTGTTTTGTGAATAAGCCCTGTTTCCATATTTTTTAGTTCCACAATTCCGGTTTTTAGCTCGTTTTCACCTACAACAATTACGTTTTTTGCGTTAATTTCATTGGCGTATTGCATGATCTTATTAAGTTTTTTGTTACTAAAATCCATTTCTGAGGAGATTCCACTTTGTCGCAAGTCGTGAAGTAGTGAAAAGCATGGACCTTTTGCCTCTTCCCCAAGTGGAATAATAAATAACGATGGATGTGGGTTTTTTGGAAGTTCAATTTCCTGACCTAACATTGTTTGGATGATACGTTCAATTCCTGTTCCAAATCCTGTTGCCGGAAGGTCAGGGCCTTTAAGAGTTTTTAAAAGGCCATCATAGCGCCCGCCGCCACCTACACTGTTTTGGCTACCAAGCTCTCCAGCGGTGATTTCAAATACTGTATTGTTGTAGTAGTCCAAACCTCTAACAAGCTTGTCATTAATTGTGTAAGGGATATCAAGTTGAGTCAAAAGTGTTTGTAACGCTTCAAAATGCTCTTTACAATGCGGTTCAAGAAAGTCAAGGATTGAGGGGGCTTGGGCGTTGATTTTAATGTCATTTGCATCTTTTGAATCGAGAATTCTTAAAGGGTTTTTTTCAAAACGAACCTTGCTATCTTCTGACAATTCGTCAAAAAATTGCATATAATAGCCTTTAAGATGATCTCTAAAGTTGTTTAGCGTGGCCTTATCACCAATAGAATTAATGCACACTTTTAAGTTCTTCAAACCCAATCGTTGATAAAGGGTATACAGCATATCGATAACTTCAGCATCTTGCAGAGGTGTACCATTTCCTATGGCTTCAGCTCCAAATTGATGGTGCTGGCGGTATCTTCCGGCTTGTGATCTTTCATATCGAAACATAGGCCCAATATAAAATAATTTTGTGATAGGCGATGCCATATGCAATTGATTTTCAATAAAGGATCGCATCACAGGAGCTGTTCCTTCCGGGCGAAGTGTCATTGATCTATCACCTTTATCTTTAAAGGTATACATTTCCTTGGTCACGATATCTGAGGTTTCACCCACACTCCTGACAAAAAGTTCAGTTCTTTCAAAAATGGGAGTTCGAATTTCTTGGTACCCAAAATCTTTTGCCGTTTGACGAATAACAGACTCAACGAAATTCCAGATGTTTGAGTTTTGCCATTTATTCTTTTCTTGATTGACAGGTAGAATATCAAAGACACCTGGTGGAGTAGTAATCATTTTTAAAGTAAGCTCCTATTTTGTTAAATTTAAAGAATAGTTGAAAATAAATTAAAATTGCAAGAGGGATGCTTCGTTAAACTTAACCCTGCTCTGTTTGCAAGAAATCAAATTCGTTCAGATAAAACGACGCCTCATATGGGTCTGTTACCCATGAAGTTTCTAATATGTGGTTTAAAATATCGCGGTTATGCAGTTGAAGTTCATGACCGCCAAGCTGAAATTGAAAAGAGAGCAAAAATTCTTCTAATTTATCAGCTACAAGAAGTTTTGTTTGATTTTGATAGGCAATTAGTTGCTCCGGCTTTGGAATATATTTCAGGTCCATCAGTTCAACAGCTTTTGTGATGCTTTCGTCGAGTTCGCTAAATGTTTTTGCTTTTCTAATCATCTGCAATTGGGCACCGACAAGTTCATCAGATAAATCCTCTTCATTCAGTACTTCGACCTGATCTGCAAGTAGTTCTGAAACAATCTGCTCAAGCCCTGCAGCTTTTGTGAGAGACAAAATTTCTGCTAGTGGAAAGGTAGAGTAATCTGCATAAAGTGTAGCCAATGTTTTCTTGATTTTTTCTTTTTCTTCTATATCTTGCTGCTGAAACTGAATTGCAAGATCAGCAAGATTAGCGCTAAATTCAGGTTTATATTCAGAGATTTGTTCGTTCAAAAGATCATTAATTTTTGAAGCAATGAGTTTTAAGGAATTACTTCTTGAAGATGTTAAAACTGAAAGTTGAAAAATAAGAGGATGTTTTGATTCAACGTTTTGACCTCTGGAATCAGCAATTAATTCATCCTGCGATTCATTCAGGGTATCCGTTCTAAAGGCATTTTCAAGTTGGCTAATTTGATAATTAGAAAAATTAGGTTGCTTTTGACTATCTTCTTCCATAATCAAACGGCTGCCTATTATATTGCCTTGTGAATTAAATATCAGATAGGCATTCAAAAATTTTGCAAAAGGTGCAAATGCTGCGAACGCTCGTTCTGCCTGAATTGCAGATTCGATCCCGGCAGATGAATAAAGAACAAGATTTGGCAATTTGGACATTTGCAGCATTTCTTGCTGCAAACGTGAAAGTTCGTGACTACCGATTTCTGTTGATTTGGTTAAGCTTAAAGCCCGCCTAACATATGTTTCGCTAAATTGATAGTAACGTGGAGCATTATATATTAGATTTTCAGAGCCTGGTCTTCTTAGGGCAAGTGCTCCTGGAGGCGTAAATTCATGGGTTTTTCTTCCTGAACTTAAAGTTGAAAGAGGAATTAAGATTCCATTTTTAACAAGATTCATGATCTCTATGCCGTTTGTACCTTCCAGGGTGTTCGGGTTAACGAGCAATCTATTTAAAGCTTTCAAATCTTCAATTTTTCTTAGTTCCATTGTTTTAGAATGAACAAAAATGGCATTTTTAGGGATAAGGGACTGAAGCAAGCTTGATTCTGGTAAAGCAATCACAAGAAAACTTGAAAAGTCATTGTTCGTGTAGATTCTTAAAAGATAAGGGCAATTGCTAAATACGCCATGCGAATCGATATTAGCTAAAAAGGAATAATCAGAGGGGACTATTGCTGCAATATTGTTTTTTAAAAATTCAGGGTTAGACCAGTTTTGAGTTAAAGGATTGATGTGGTTAATTTGAGCATAGGTAAGTGCCATTGCAACATCGGCAACACCCTCAGCTGCTTTAATTTCTTCCTGTTCGGTAATTTCGATGATATTGACATAAAAAACTGAAAAAACAATAAGAATGCAACTAAAAATGGAAAATACAATAGCAGATAATAATTTCCATCTGTTAGCGTTACTAGTCTCATACTGAAAAATATTTTTCTTTTTTTCTTCAGCCGGACTCCAGTTTTCACCCTCATCATCAAAATCATCAGATATATAATAAGGTTGACTACCTATGTTATCATCAATTTCTTCAGATGGCTCGCTTTCAAATTCTATCGTGTTTTCTTCAACTTGCAAAATGTCATGGCTTTTTAGAATTTTTTTTCTAAAGGTGAGTCCGTTCAGTTTGATTTTGCTGTTATTTCCTACATTAATAGCTAAAAAATAATCTTTTTGGTTTAAAATTTTAATTTGAATGCAATCAGGCCCTGAATTATTCAAAATTAAATCAATTTCAGATGAATTACCTGTACCAATTAAAACGACTTTTTTTTCAAAAGTGTAAGTAACAGAGTTGATTTTGGAATTGATTGTTAATTTCATCATCTTAATTGAATCACTTTAGCTTGGCCCTTTATTCTTTGCAGTCTCGCGTGATATATCATATTAGAGTTATAGGTGTCAATGGGAGAAATCATGTTGCTAAAAATTGAGGTGCATATTAAAATAAATTTCTTTTTTAATAGATAAAATCTAAGTTAAATTTTAATAAATAATTTTTGATGAGACCCTAAAGGAGCCTTTAAAAGTGAGTTCAATATTTGATATTTTAAGACCCGCCCCATTTATAGAACCCATTCAAGATAAAGAGGTTGTAGCAACAAAATATCGCTATTGGCGGATTCGTATCTTATACTCTACGCTCATCGGGTATGCCTTTTATTACTTTACACGAAAAAGTTTTAGTATCGCAATGCCCGGCATGATAGCTGACTTGCATTTTGAAAAAAGCCAGCTTGGCATGTTAGGAAGTATTTTTTCTGTCACTTATGGGGTAAGCAAATTTACAAGCGGGATTATAGGCGACCGCGTAAATCCTCGCTATTTTATGGCTCTTGGCCTGATGTTGACCGGCGTGATGAATATTTTCTTCGGGATGTCATCAAGTATCCTCATGTTTGCACTTTTTTGGGGACTCAATGGTTATTTTCAAGGTTTTGGCTGGCCTCCTTGCGCAAGATTTTTGACTCAATGGTACTCCCATTCTGAAAGAGGGTCATGGTGGTCTACCTGGAATGTTTCTCATAATGTTGGTGCGTTTCTTATTCTTTATATTTCAGGGCCGGCTCTTCAATATTTAGGTTGGCGGTATGCTATGTACATACCTGGTGTTATCTGTATTTTAGGCGGGCTATTTCTGATTAACCGATTGAGAGATACTCCTCAATCCTTAGGGCTGCCACCGGTTGAAGTATTCCGCAACGATTACGGAACATCAAAAGTTGTGTATGAACAAGTCGATAAGCTTTCGACTAAGCAAGTCTTGGTGGAGTATGTTTTTAAAAATAAATATATGTGGCTACTTGCTTTTGCATACTTTTTTTTATATGTCGTCCGCACCGGAATGAATGATTGGACGGCACTTTATTTAATTGAATCAAAAGGGTATTCTCAAATTGGAGCTAATGCAAGCGCCTCTTTTTTTGAACTCGGAGGCTTTTTAGGGAGTCTTTCTGCCGGATGGGCATCCGATCGAATATTCAAAGCAAGAAGAGGGCCTGTTAACGTTTTATTTGCTGCAGGTATTTCACTATCAATTTTAATCTTTTGGCTTATTCCCGGCAATCACGCCTGGTTAAATTCAATGGCGATCTTTTTTATTGGCTATTCCATTTTTGGCCCCCAAATGCTAATTGGGGTGGCAGCAGCTGAAATGTCTCATAAAAAAGCTGCTGCTGCATCTACAGGGTTTGTCGGATTTTTCGCTTATCTTGGCGCAGCCATTGCAGGCTATCCTCTCGGAAAAATCACGCAGGAGTTTGGGTGGGAAGGCTTTTTTTGGTCGCTTTTTATTTGCAGTTTGATTGCCTTAAGCTTCCTTATACCTCTTTATAGCGTAACAGAAAATGACAAAAAACTATAGGTTCAATCATGTGGGTGCCTTTACATGTTCATTCCCAATACTCGATTCTTGATGCTCTAGCCTCAATTTCTGGTATCGTTAAAAAAGCAAAAGCTCTCGGTATGAAAGCTGTAGCTTTAACAGATCATGGAAATTTATATGGGGCTGTTGACTTCTACAAAGCCTGTAAAGAAGCCAAGATTAAATCGATCATAGGTGTTGAGTTTTATGTAGCACCAGATTCAAGGCTCGAAAAAAAAAAAGAATATGGTCTTAAAACAAGCTATCATTTAGGTTTGCTTGCTAAAAACATTCAAGGTTACCACAACCTTTGCAAGTTAAGCTCTATCGGCTACCTTGAAGGTTTCTATTACAATCCAAGAATCGACCGTGAAATCCTTAAAAAACATAGCGAAGGCTTAATTTGCTTATCAGGCTGCATCAATAGTCAAGTGGCTCATGAGGCGCTTAATGGAACAAAAGATAGCTTAATTGAAGTCATCAACTGGTATAAAGATCTCTTTGGAGATGATTATTATCTTGAGTTACAGCGACATCCTATGAGCGAGTCGGACTTACAAAATGATGGGATGTATGAGGAGTCATGGTCTCTACAAGCCTACGAAGATTATATCTGCCGTCAAAACAAAGTAAATGCTATTTTAGTAGATATTGCAAAAGAGCTAAATATCAAAATTGTAGCAACAAATGATAGCCATTATGTAGAGCGCTCAGATTTTAAAGCACACGAAATTCTTTTAAATATTCAGTCCGGTGAACCTGTTGAAATTTGGCAGAAAGATTCTCTTGGAAATAACAAATTTCGCGTATTGAATCCTAAACGTAAAGTGTACCCATCACACGAGTATTATTTCAAATCAGCAGAGCAAATGGCAGAACTTTTTAAAGACTTGCCGCAAGCTCTTGAAAATACATTGGAAATAGCTGACAAGTGTAATGTTGTGCTCGATTTTGAAACCAAACATTATCCTGTTTATGTCCCACCAACTCTTGTAGGTAAGGAATACACTAAAGAAATACAGGCAATTGAAGTTGAAAAATACTTGAGGCAACTTTGTGAAGAGGGGATTCCAAAACGTTATACAAAGGAAAAGCTTGATAAAATCAAGGAAATCTACCCAAATCAAGACCCTGAAACTGTAGTCAGGGATCGATTAAAGCTTGAGCTTGATGTCATTGTGCCAAAAGGGATGAGTGATTATTTACTTATCGTCTGGGATTTTATTTATTGGGCAAAAAATAACGAAATACCGATGGGTCCTGGTAGAGGCTCTGGTGCTGGTTCTATTATTTTGTATCTGATCGGCGTTACTGATATCGAGCCCTTAAGATTCCATTTGTTTTTTGAGCGCTTCATCAATCCCGAACGTATATCTTATCCCGATATCGACGTCGATATATGTATGGAAAGACGGGGCGATGTTATTAATTATACTTTGAATAAGTATGGGAAGGATAACGTAGCTCAAATTATTACATTTGGGACGATGAAAGCTAAAATGACAATAAAAGATGTCGGTCGTGTTTTAAGTGTCCCCTTAGTAAAAGTTAATGCTATTGCGAAGCTTGTGCCTGAAGATTTGAATATCACTCTTGAAAAGGCCTTGGAAAAAGATCAGGACTTGAAAAAGATGTACGATGAAGATGAGGATGCGCGTCGTATCATTGATCTTGGAAAGACTTTGGAAGGCTCTATCAGAAATACAGGGATTCATGCAGCAGGAATTATTATTAGTGGTGACCCTCTTACTAACTTTATTCCACTTTGTAATGCTAAAGATTCCGAAATGCCTGTCACTCAATACTCCATGAAGCCAGTTGAGCTTGTTGGGATGTTGAAGGTTGACTTTCTCGGCTTGAAAACATTGACAGCTATTAAAGTGTGCGTAGATTCGATTAAAGCCAATACTGGTATAGAAATTGATTGGGTCAATCTGGATTTAACAGACCAAAAAACATTTGATCTACTAAATCAGGGTAAGACACTTGGTACGTTTCAGCTGGAATCTGGTGGGATGCAAGATCTTGCTAAACAATTGCATCTTGATAAGTTTGAAGAAATTATTGCAGTTGGCGCTCTTTATAGACCAGGCCCGATGGATATGATCCCATCTTTCATCAATCGTAAGCATGGACGAGAACCTATAGAATATGACCACCCATGGATGCAGGATATTTTATCTGAAACCTACGGAATTATGGTTTATCAAGAACAAGTGATGCAAATTGCGAGTAAGCTTGCTAAGTACTCCCTTGGAGAAGGTGATGTATTAAGACGTGCCATGGGTAAAAAAGATGCAGAACAGATGGGTAAAGAACGCGAAAAGTTTAGGCTTGGCGCTCTAGAGAATGATATTAACGAAGAAACCTCCATGCGCATTTTTGATAAGATGGAAAAATTTGCGCAATATGGTTTTAACAAATCGCACGCAGCCGCCTATGGCTATTTATCTTATGTCACATCTTTCATGAAAGCTAATTATTCGGCCGAATGGATGGCAGCTTTAATGACCTGTGATCGCGACGATTTAACAAAAGTTGCCAAATTTATCGGAGAGTGCCAGTCGATGAATATTGCAACTCTTCCACCGGATGTCAATGAAGCAAGCGATATATTTATTGCTACCAAGAAGGGGATTCGCTTTGCCATGACAGGTATTAAGGGGATTGGACAAGGCGTGGTGGAAGCTATCATTCAAGAGAGAGTGAAAAAAGGCCCGTTTACAAGTTTGTACAACTTTTTAAAACGCATTGACACAAGTAAAGTCGGTAAAAAAGCAATTGAGAATTTGGTAGATGCTGGTTGTTTTGATTTTACAGGTTGGTCAAGAGATGCATTGAAACAAAACGTTGACCCTATTTATGAATCAGCATTAAAAACACGTCAGGAATCACAAATAGGGATTATGTCACTCTTTTCTTTAATGGGTGACTCAGAAGAAGATCGTTTTAAAGTAGAGCCACATGTTAGGGTAAAAAGAGCAAAACTTGAAATTTTGCTCAAAGAAAAAGAGCTTTTAGGATTTTTTCTAACAGGGCACCCGATGGAGGCTTATTCAGATATTTTGAGAAGACTTTCTTGTGTTCCTTTAAGTGAAATTCCACAGATGGCACATGACAGCGTATTTAGATCAGCAGTGATTATTGAAACTTTTGACACGCGTATTTCATCAAAAACACAAAAGAAATTTGCAATTTTAAATGTCAGTGATGGGTTAGAGCGCTATGAGTTACCTATCTGGGCAGAACTTTTTGAAGAAAAGGGTCATCTTTTAAAAGAAAATCAGTTAATTTACGCAGTCCTTCAAGTGGATAAAAAAGAAGAAAATATACGTATTAGCTGCAGATGGCTTGATGATTTGACTTCTGTAAATGAAACAATGGTAGAGGCATGTGATATAGCCTTTGATAAAGCTAAATTGCAAGCAGAGCGATTTGCTAAAATAAAAAGCAGTAATGGGGATAATCCAAAAACCAAAGAGTTGAAGCAGGTTCCAAAAAAAGATAAAGAAAAGAAAGGGCCTAAAATGTTAAGCATAAAACTTGATGCTGATAAGTTGCGCTTAAGTCATATTCTGCAGATCAAAAAACTTTTTCAAGAAAAACGTGGAACTACGCCTGTGGAAATGCAATTTTTATCAAAAGATAGAATGGTTGGGACGTTGCAAATCGATGCTAAATGGGGTGTTTTAATTGACGAGGTTTTAATAACCAACCTCAAAACAACAGCTGCTCTAATAAGCTTGGATGTTTCTTAAAATTCGTTTTAGTCCTCAAGTTATGATTACTTGAGGAGTAATAAAAATTTCGTCTTTCTAAAAAACTTCCAATACTTTTCTAAAAGTCTTCAAAATCTTTAAAATAATTATTAACCTCTTAAGACTTATCTTGAATTGGTAATGGTATTGGTTTAAGATCTTCAATATGAATCCCTTTTTGTTTTAAAATGGACTCTTTAGCGTTTTCATAACATCGGATGGGTAGATTTGACGTTTACCCGGATGGAGGCTCAATCCAATAGAAAACATCCAACATTAAATTACCTGTTCTTTCTACTACACCAAATTTTAAAATAATAGCTTGGGATTAGAAGTATAATCGACGAGAATCGCTTTAAGTTTAGTTTTAGCTACGGGAACAAGAGGATACAACAACCCCCTCATGCAGGATTGTTCTACCTCAATTGATTGTTCCTTCGAAATTCTCTCCAGCAAATAATTGAAAAAAGGTAAATCGCCAAAAAACTTTGCAAGATTTTCGATTTAATATAATGATATATGTTTTTTGATACATCAAGATTAAAAGCACGAAAATAATTTGTATTACGCGTTTAAGGAAATGTGGAATAGAGATTCTTTAATTCTGATTCAATTAAACTTAAAAATTCTATTGCAAACCCCTTAGTAACGTTTTCTGCAAATATTTTAAAATTTTTAGAAAAATTTGAGATAAAAAGTGTCTGTTCTTTATTTACGTCCTGAAAATAAAGCCCTTATGTCTATATCAGGTAACTGAGGGTCTGAAATATTCAAAGCGATTCTCCTTTAAATGATTATTTAATTTTATAACTTCGCATAATGAATTAACTTTCCATGATCAATCCAAAATTTTACCTGCAATTCTAAATTTGTTTTATTAAACTCAATATCAAATCTAAAAGTGCTACGCATAGGGTGAGAGCAGTAACCATAAAGTAACGTTTTAAGTTTTTTCTCAGCTACACTGCCAATACGCACCATTTTGTCTTGATAATATTCGGGAACCGTCTCATTTATATGTGAAACATTTGAAAATTTTTCTGTCCAACTAAAAAAGGGCTGCAAATATTGGCACGGCTCAGTAAAAGACTTAAGAGCCGCAAGACCTGTTCTTTTTGTGATATCAAGATCCAACGACCACATTTCAGGGTCTGATGCTTGGGGTGCAACAAGATAATCAGAGCATATGTAATCATTTTCTAAATCTATTATCACAAGCTTTGCAAACTGTTTAGCAATACAATTTCCGTAGATTTGATGGTTTTTTTCAAACTCAAGACAGGTCATATAATTCTCCTTTTAAGTAAATTATTTTTATTGAAATATATAACAAAACCCTTGGATTTATGTCTATCGTGCGATCAATTGAACGCTAAAATAATAGCTTGGGTAAGGAGTTGCAAATAATGTTTTTTGCCTCTACCTTGTAAGGGTCAAAACTACCCATCTTTTTTCGTAACCACGAAGCTTTATTTTTGCGTAAAAAAATGTGGTTAAATGATTTCTGTTATAATTTAAATATAGCAAACTTTTTTATAGCTAGGAGCTTCCTAGGGCGACTGAATAACATAACATTTAAAGTCAAAACGAGACATAGCTAAAATATCTTTGCAAAATACAATTTAAACTTCCCGAATAACATAGTAAACAATTTTTTAGTCGCTCTTTGGTTAAGCTCCGAGCACTAAATTTATGTATGTTACTCTCCCTTAGTTCCTGTCTTCCTCGCAAGCTCGTAAGCGTCAAATCTACCCATCTTAAAATTTGAAAAATTTAAATCATCTAATACCCTTATTTTTCATAGGAATCATGAGGTTTGTAGTGACTAAATTTCTGAAATCAAACGAGAGGAAGTGTTGCATCCTTGATATTATCTTTTTTTTTAGCCTATTTCTTACTTAAAAATGTTGATCCAACTCAAGATTATACTTATCTTTACTCTTGCAAGATTAAGGGGCATTTTTCTATAGTATACTTTTAATAAGGTGGTTTTATGGCTAACAGCTTGAAGTTTAAAAAATATTTTTTAGCATTCAATTTGATTCTTTTAACAGCAACATCACAAGTAAATGCTGCATGGACATTAAAAAATGGCCATCTAATTGATACTCAAGAAGTTGCGACTTTATCAGTTTCTGAGCATTATGAACTTGGTATAGAGAACTTAAATTGTCAGAATTGGATTAATGCTGCCACTAATTTTAAAGTTGTAGCTAAATGTTTCCCACTTTCTATTTACGGACAAGATGCAAATTATTATTTAGGTGTTGCCTTATTTCAGATGGAAGAATTTGATTTTGCAAATGACGCTTTTTCTGACTATATTGGAGCAAAAAATCATCCTAAATTTTTTATCGAAGCCATCGAATACAAATTTTGCATTGCTGAAGCATTTAAAAAAGGTGCTACCAGACGTTTTTTTAGCAAAAAGCAATTACCAAAATGGGCTTCAGGACAAGCTTTAGGTTTGACTATTTACGACGAAGTGATTACAGCTCTACCAAGTCATGAGTTTGCGGTACGCTCACTTTACTCAAAAGCTAATCTTCTGCTTCAGATGAAACAATACCGTGAAAGCATCGACTCGCTTCAACTTTTGGTCAAACGCTTTCCAAAACATGAACTTGCACCAGAGAGTTATATGCTGATTACAACTATTTATTTAGAGCAAAGTAAATGCGAATTTCAAAATCCTGATATTTTAGCTTTCGCAGAAATTAATGTACGTCGCTTTAAAGCAGAATTTCCAAGAGAAGAAAGGGTTATAGAGGCTGAAAATTCTATCCTTGAAATCAAGGAAGTATATGCAAAAGGCTTATACGAGACAGGGCAATTCTACGAACGTATTGAAGAGCCAAGAGCATCAGTAATTTACTATCAAAATGCGATCATTCAATTTCCTGATACTGCAGTTGCAAGATTGTGTGAAAAACGATTGAGCTACCTAAAAAACGGAAGATGAAAAATATTTGCATGACTAGTTCAAAAACAAGCTCTTTAGCTACCTTGTTTCCTTCGATCTTTTTTCTTTTCCTGACGGGTTGCGGTTGTTATCAATTTGGTAGTGGAGGATTATCTGAACGTTATCAAACGATTTCAGTGCCATATGCAGAAAATGATTTTGATGGAAGTTTTACAACTGAAATGATAAAACAAATTTCAACATCTGGTGTTTTTAGATATGCACAATGCTCATCAGATTTAATTTTAAAAATTCGTTTAATTGACGCTTATGAAAAAAATATTGGTTTTCGCTATTATGAAAATAAGCAAAATAAACTGACTCGAGATATTATTCCTGTAGAAACAAGACTTTTTGAAACAGCCGAAGTCTCGCTTTTTGAACGATCAACAGGTTCCTTTATCTTAAAACCGGTACGAATTTCAGCCTGCACTGATTTTGATCATGATTATTACTCTACTAAAAATAGAATTAATGATTTTTCTTTAGGTCAATTATCTGACTATGACGAGGCTTTGGATGCAGCTGAAAAGCCTCTCCATTTTAATTTGGCTAAGAAAATAGTAGATTACCTATCCGATGTTTGGTAAGCCTTAAATTTCTTATCAAGAAGCTTCAATGTGATGAATTAATTCTTCGTTTTCTTCTATCTCGAATAAAAGTTTTTCTAAAACGCTTAATACAAGGTTAGATGAATTGTAGACACCTGATAAAAGAAAAACAAGTTCAAGTTTTGGCTCAATATCCCCATTTAATGCAATAATGGTATAGGTTAATGACTTTTCTTCCACATTTTCTGGCACTATCCATACTACAAATTCATTATTTACAAGTGTAATTTTGTCTGAAGTTTCTAAAATTTGAAAATATCTTGTTAGCCCAAAATCAAATGTTTTGGGCTGATGGAAATCAAGCAAATTAGAATCTTGAAGAAATTTTATATCAATATTAATAAAATTCTCCGTACTCAGCTGATCAAAGTTTTTTAAATATTTTCTAAAGCATTTTTCTAATATTTGAATACTATGCATATTAATCTCCGTATTATATAACTATTATAGTATTAATTATTATTTATTATATATTGTTTTCTTTTTTTTATTTTATAAATGATATTTTTTCTTAATTTTAGCACCTATTTAATGTCAGTTTTTGACTTTTATATTAATTTTATGTTTGATTTTTGAAAAAATATGAGCTATATTTTTCAGATAGTTGGTAAAATTTTTAGAATAGGTGGCATTGTAAGTATGTATTATTTCCTGACGCGTGCTTTTTGTCTTGTTTTGTGCTTCGCACATATAGACCTTTATGCAAAATATTTGGATGTTTCAATTAATGCTGAATCAGCGATTTTAATTAATGCGGATACAGGAAAAATTTTATACGAAAAAAATAGCCATGTTCTGCAATTTCCAGCTAGCATTACAAAAGTTGCAAGCGCGCTTTATGCTCTTAAAATGAAAGAGGACAAGCTTAGTGACTTAGTTGCAGCAGGCCCTGATGCTATTGCTTCAGTTACAGAAGCTGCTATTAGACGTTCTAACTACAAACTACCATCTCACTACGTGGAACAGGGTAGCTCACATATCGGCATCAAGAAGGGGGAGGAGTTAAAATTTAGCGATCTCATTTATGGCATGATGCTACCATCTGCTAATGATGCATCAAATGTAGTAGCCCAGTTTGTGAGTGGCTCTATTCCTGAATTCGTAAAAGACCTTAATTTCTACCTGAAATCTATCGGTTGCAAAGATACTCATTTTTGTAATCCTCATGGTTTACATCATCCAGAGCATGTGACAACAGCTTTTGATATGGCTTTGATTGCAAAGGAAGCGTTAAAAAATCCATTTTTTTCCAAAGTTGTAAAAACTGTGCGTTTTACAAGACCAAAAACCAATAAGCAGGAATCCACTACACTTGTGCAGTTGAATAAATTACTCCGCACAGGCCGTTATCAGTATAAAAAAGCAATAGGCATAAAAACTGGCAATACCTCATTTGCATTAAATACTTTTGTGACAGCAGCAGAGCATGATGGTAGAACATTAATTCTTGTGATGCTAAAAACTAAAGAAAGAAACGATATCTTTACAGATGCAATTCATGTTTTTGATGCAGCTTTTAATGAAGCAAAAGTAGAAAGGGTTTTGATAAAAGCAGGTGTCCAAGATTTTGTTTTAAATCTTGAAGGGGCAAAAGCTCTTATCCAAACATCTGCCCTCAATGATCTGATTATTGAGTACTATCCGTCCGAAGAGCCAGAAATAAAATCCTTTTTACAATGGGACGCTGTAAAATTACCGGTAGTTAAAGGTCAAAGAGTTGGTGAAATCACCGTTTCTAATGAATCTACAAAATCGATTCAAAAAGTAATTCTCTATGCTGAAAACGATGTTACTTTAAGTTTCTGGCATTGGTTTTAAGATTTTATCACCCCCTAAAAGGCGGTGATAATTAAAAAAATTATTGCATTATCTCAAATAGCTTAATAAATTGTTCTAAAGAAAGCTCTTCAGGACGGGCTAGTGGATTCATATTAAGGTCATTCAAACTTTTTGTGACAAGATCAGAGGGGTATAATTCTTTTAAAGAGGCTCGAAGCATTTTTCTTCGATGCTCAAAAGATGTGCGTGTCATTTTGAAAAATTTCTCTTCCGATGAAACTTTTGAGGGTTCTTTTAAATCGAGTGTGACAATTGCAGATTCAACTCTTGGTATAGGATAAAAACAATTTTTGCTTACGCCGAAAGAATATCTAGGATTCGTATAAAAATTTAAAAAGATAGTGAACGAGCTATATTCCGAAGTGCTAGGTTTTGCCGTAAATCGTCTTGCAACTTCATCTTGCACCATTAATGTAAGGGAAGAAAAATGGTTAGTCTGAGGGATCAGCTTTGCAATAATTGGTGTCGTAATATTGTAGGGTAGATTTGCAATGACTTTAAGTTTTTTATCTTTGCAATATTGCTCAACCGGAAATTCCATAATATCTGCACAAAAGACATCAAGACGTCTATCTGGCGATTTTAATCTTTCCAGTGCGCCTGCCAATACATGATCTTTTTCTACGGCAATGACATGTGCGCCAGTTTCCAAAAGCGCTTCAGTCAAGGAACCAGGGCCTGGGCCTATTTCCAGCACAGTATCATCTTTTGTGACATCGGCAGCTTTTACAATCTTACGGATAATGTTACCATCTATCAAGAAATTTTGAGATAGGGCTTTTTTCGGATTTACGCCAAGATCTTTTAAAAAATCTAAAAGCTCAGTTGGTTTGTAGATGGGCATTTTTTCGCTACTTCATAGTAAATGGTTGATAATCTTCATCAGAAAGTTCTGTCAAATGACTTTCCTGAACATCAAAATGTTCTCTTAATTTTTTTAGATAAGCAGTTGTTTCTTTCTCGATTGCAGTATTTAAAAGCTTATCTTTAATTTTGCTTTCAACTTGCACAAAGGGGACAACTCCGCCTAAATTTTTATTGCTTAGATAAAAAATACGATAAACCATTGACTGATCAGCTCGGCTTTTCTGGGCAATTGCCGGACTAAATGTATTGGAATCAAGTTTTATTACAATCTCCTTGTAAGCGTTGGACATTTCTTTTTCATTGTGGTGAAATTCCTCAGAAATTGAAACAGTTGTCTCTTTACCAAAGGATTGTTCCTTTAATTTTTCTTGAAGCTGCTCTAAAGAAGTTATTTGATCTGCTAATTCTTTTTGAATGGTTTCAGCTATTTCTTTGCCTCTTTCAGAATTTTGATCGCGAACAGATATTACTGAATATTTAAAACTCTCAGGTGTAATATTATCTTTTGCAAATTCATTATATGACAACCTTAAAGCTTGTGGTGTAAGTTCTCGCATAGCTTTGCTGTTTACTTTGTAATAGAGCATGCGGCGAAGCGAAATATCACCTTTAACAATACTCCAGGCTTCATCATAAGTCATCCCAATTTTATCAAGATTCATAATGATATTTGGGCCAAAAAGTGTTTCCATTTCTTGTCTAATATCGCCATTTGTTAAAGGAAGCTTATTTTCAACAGCATCTGCTAAAATCAACTCTTTATCGATAAGGTCGCTTATTACATGCTTCCAGTTAACTTGGTAAAATTGAAAACGTGCAGGTATTGATGAAGTATATTCCGGAAATTGGCGATAAAAAAGCATATCCATTTTTTTCATGACATCAATGACTGATATAGCTTTTCCGTTTACTTTGGCTAAAATACGATTGTTAACAAGAATATGAAGAGCATCTTCACTTCCAAAAAGGAAACTTTCTGGTTTTGCATCAATCGATGCAGAAGCCAAAAAAGTTAAAAATGTAAGGGGAAATATAATTTTTTTCATAATACATGCGTTCCGGTTTAATTGAAGTCTTGGGTCAAGAAAAACATACAACAGTGAATAATTAACTGCAAATCGTAAATCCCCACAAAAAAAGAATATTGGTAAGCATTTGCAACTAGCAGTCAATTTCCTTTAAGCATATTCAAAAATAGCTGCAAAAAAGCCATCCATTCCACCATCTGAGGGGAAGGTCTGAAATGGCTCTTGAACAAGTTTCAAGCCATATGTACTCATAAAATGATTCATCTGATCTTGGTTTTCATAGTTCAAGATACTACATGTAGCATAAATAATCTTACCCTTTGGGTGCATGAAGCTTAATGCTTTTTCAAATATCATGCGTTGCTGACCTACAAGCCTTGGTACTGTATCTTCAGTAAATGACCATTTCATATCGGGGTTACGACGCATAGTCCCTGTGCCAGAGCATGGAGCATCAACTAAAACCCAGTCCATTTTTTTCTTTAATTTTTTTAGTCTTTTCTCATCATGAGCCTCTACAACTTGTGCGTTCTGAATGCCTGCGCGACGCAGTCTAATTTTAGATTCGGCAAGGGCGCGAGCGCGAATATCATGTAAAAATATCTGACCTTTATTTTGCATACGTGGAGCAAAAGCTAAGGTTTTTCCGCCTGATCCTGCACAATAATCCATTACTTGTTGACCTGGTTCTGCCTTAACTAAGCCTGCAAGAAGCTGACTGCCTTCATCTTGAACTTCAAAAAGACCGGCTCTAAATTCGGGTGTTCCGAAAAGATTAATTTTTTTAAGAAATACAATCCCATTTTCTGCATGTCTGCAATTTCCAACTTTATAGAGTTCTTTAAAACGCTGCATGAGTTCATCACGGGTTGTTTTAAGTGCATTTGCTCGAATAAAAGTAGGGGCTGCCTGATTGCTTACTCTGCAAAGCTCTTTGGTTTGTTCTTCGCCGCAAGAATTAAAGATGAGATCAAAAAGTACTTTTGGGAAACTAAGTCTAACGTGCAGCGGGATTTCTTCATTGTCTTGAAAGTCTTTAAAACTTACTTCTGTATATGTTTTGAACCTTTTTTCCCAGTTAATCGGCTTTTCAGTCAAATAATCGATTAGGCCTTGCCAACGAATCATTGAATAAATGATTTCAGCAATAGCTCCTCGATCTTTCGAGCCAAGCGATTTATTTGCCCTGAAGTATTGGCTGATGAAAAGATCTAGCGGACAGCCTTGTAGTTCATAAGCATCTAAAATTTGTAAAACGTGATAATCACGGAAAGGAAGTTCATTCATAAAAGGGGATTGTCTCGATAAAAAAATTAATAATAGCTTAAATATAGCATAACCGCAGACTATTATGCACTTATTATTTTAAGTATAAGAGGATAACATCAATTTTTGAATAAAGTTAGCGCTTTTTTAAACATAAAGGCAAGAAAGGCATCAAAACATCTTTTTTGTCTCAGTGTCGCTCTGTTTAAAAAAAAGGCGCATAGTTGTTTTTGTACATACTGTTTTCCTATTGTTTGAAAATGTCGAACTTAATCTGATTACATTGATCCTAAGCGTTGTGCCCTTTAAGAGATTTTCCTTCCCAATTTATGTCTAATCATTTAAACCTCAGGTTGATTATTTTTACATTGGAGTTAAAGATGAGATTTTGCTGTTCGACAATTTTATTTTTTTAGTCGCATATGAATGAGCGCTATTTTTCTCCTTGCTGGTATAGGCAAATTTGTTGATTAACCGAGGACTTCACACTATACGGCTGCTAAAGGACTCCCCTTTATTCTGGTTTTGCTGGTTAGTGCAGCCCTTATTAAAATTTTTGGAGCTTTATCTTTAATCTTCGGTTTTAAAACGAGATTTTCAGCTTTTGTCTTATTGTTGTTTCTTATTCCGACAACTTTCCTTTTCCATGATTTTTGGAACATAGGATCAGATGATGCGAATGCAAAATTACAATTTATACTGTTTATGAAAAACTTAAGTATTTTTGGTGGACTCTTATATATTTTATATGCAGGCGCTCGTGGCTTTGCTCTTAATAGAAACTGTTGTCCGTCTAAATATGAAATCATCAAAAGTGATGCTTAAAAAAACAACACTTCTAGTTTTTTCGTAAGAAACTAGAAGTTCTAAAGTTTTAATATTAAATTAATTAGAATTAATTTATGCTAACGTAAATGAATATAGAACACGAAAAACCCATTAATTACTCACTATCTGTTGGATCGCAACTTTTATTAAGTTTCATCTCATTATGTATTGTAGCTTTTGGCCAGCCGGCAAGAAGCCCTCTTTTGGGTCTTTTTGCAGCTTGCTTTGGGTTTGCGATCTTTTGGAGAGTCCTTTTTTGCTACCCTGAAAGAAAGAAACGTTTTTTAATTTCAACTATGTGGTTTACGGCTGTACAGTTGATCCAACTTTCATGGATGCTTTCCCATCCATTCTATTATATATACGGGCCTTATGTACTTTTTGCCTTGCTTCAAGGGATGCAATTTGGGTTAGTTGGAATCTTTATTAAAACGCAAAATATAATTCAATTAAAAAAAATCATTGGAATTGCTTCTCTTTGGGTTTTGATGGAATGGTCAAGATTGTTTTTTTTATCAGGCTTTTCCTGGAATCCGGTTGGAATTTCTTTAACGGGGAGTTTAGTCTCTTTGCAAATGGCTTCAATTTTAGGTGTTTATGGACTTTCTTTTATAGTTATTCTAGTTAATTTATTGCTGCTAAGATGTTTTACTAAAATAGAGTCAAAAACTAAAATAGCTATAAGTTTTTTAACGTTTATTTTTTTTGCAACTATTCCTTATATATACGGTTTTACCCATCTTGCTTTACATAAGCCAAAAGCCATGGCACATGAGGATACTTTTACAGCTGTTCTTATACAGCCCTCTTTCCCGGTTGATGGAACAGATCATATTCGCGATCGCAAAGTTTTAGTACATTATGTAATTCAACAATGGAAAAAAATTCTAGAAATTACTAAAAAGCAGCTCAATGAAAAAATCGATTTAGTTGTATTACCTGAATATGTAGTCCCGTTCGGTACATACACAACAGTTTTCCCGTTAGAGAACGTAAAGCAAATTTTCACTGAGGTGTTTGGCGAAGAAGTTATTGACAAGTTACCCTCACTCAATGAGCATCTGGCTCAAAGCTTTAAGAATACTCAAAAAAATCATACTGAAATTGATATGACTTTTGTCAATAATGCTTTTTGGCTACAAGCTTTGGCTAATATTTTTAATGCTCCTGTCATTGCAGGGCTTGAAGATGTTGAAGATATTTCATTAAATAAAAGAGAATATTATAGTGCAGCTCTTTATTTCGTTCCGGGCTCTCTTAATTGTCAAATACCTGAGCGCTATGAAAAAAGAGTATTAGTGCCTCTTGGTGAGTATATTCCCTTTTCTTTTTGTCAACAACTTGCTTTAATGTACGGGATCGAAGGGTCGTTTACCAAAGGTGAGAAAGCTAAAGTTTTTTCTCATCCGAAGACACCATTTGGTGTTTCAATTTGTTACGAGGAAACTTTTGGTCATGTCATGCGTGAGAATAGGCAACTAGGTGCTGAAATTTTAGTGAATTTAACAAATGATGGTTGGTTTCCTGATTCCAAATTAACCAAGCAGCACTTTGACCATGCAAGGCTTAGAAGTGTAGAGTCCGGAATTCCTTTAATTAGGGCTTGCAATACCGGAATTACAGTAGGTTTTGATAGTTTGGGAACAATTATTGGGATTTTAGGCCAATTTGATCAACATGACGAATCCTTATCGGATTCACTTATAATCAAAATGCCAACTTATACCTACCAAACTATTTATTCAAGATTTGGGGATCATCTTATTTTAGCCTTTTCATTTTTAGGGCTGATTGGCTTAATAAAAAATCCTCGTAAGAACAAAAAGAGATTCTAAAAGAGCTTGATTTAAATAATATTAATCAGATAAGATCATCCAATGTATATGATTTTAAGAATAAGGTAAGAATTGTGTTTTCTGTTAGACCTAATTTAAAGACAATTTGTAGAAAACAAAAAACGTTAAAAAACGAAGTAAGTTTTTCCGGAATAGGTATTCATACTGGCGTTCAAGTTTTTATGCGATTTGTACCCGCAAAAGTTTCGACAGGTATTGTATTTAAACGTATAGACTTACCGGGTCAACCTATCATTCCAGCAACTGTTGAGTATGTTACAGATACTGATCGTAGCACAACAATTGGCCTCGCAGACATACGAGTTCATACAGTCGAACATGTACTTGCTGCAATTAGGGCTTTTGAAATCGACAACTTATGCATCGAAGTTTCTAATATAGAGCCTCCTATTGGTAATGGAAGTTCTGATGTTTTTGTTGAAATGATTGAGAAGGGAGAAGTTGTTGAACAGGAATTAGAAGTTCCAATAGTTAAATTACAAAATCCTGTTTACTATTCAGATGGAGAGATTCATTTAGTAGCGATACCTTTTGATGGTTATCGTATTAGTTATACTTTAAATTATCCTGAAACAAATATCTTAAAAGCACAATATCATTCTGTTTTAGTCAATCAAGCAAACTTTAAACAAGAAATTGCTCCTTGTCGTACTTTTTCACTTTACAGGGAAGTTTCCTGGTTAATGGATAAAGGGTTAATTAAAGGTGGAAGTTTGGACAACGCCGTGATCATCAAAGATGATGTTGTCTTCAGTAAAAATGGACTTTTTTTCTCTGATGAAATGGTCAGACATAAAATTCTCGATATGATAGGGGATTTGTCTTTAGTAGGTTTTAATTTTCATGCCCACATTATTGCTTTACGGTCCGGGCATAGTACAAACTTTGCTTTTGCAAAAAAATTATTTAGTTATATTACGATGGAGAATACTTAAATGAGCGATAATAAAACTGATGAAAGAAAAACTCTCGATGTGAAGGATATCCTTAAAATCCTTCCTCATCGCTATCCGTTTTTACTTGTTGATCGTATTTTAGAGATAGATTTGGAAAGAGGCTATATCTGTGGTCAAAAAAATCTAACAATCAACGAAGCTTTTTTTCAAGGTCATTTTCCGGATGCGCCTATTATGCCTGGCGTTTTAATTCTTGAGGCTTTAGCACAAACTGGCGGTGTACTTATTCATTTAAAAGGCCAAGTTGAAAAAATTGCAGTTTTAACGAATGTCACTCAAGCTAAATTTAGACATCCTGTACGTCCAGGCGACGTGCTGCTTTTGCAGTGCGAAGGTTTGCATTTTAGTCCTAAAGGGGGCCGTGTAAAAGCTCGTGCTTTAGTAAATGACAAAGTCGCAGCAGAAGCTGAAATCGGTTTTGTATTGATTAGTAAAAGCCAGATCTAAAAACAGTAACACGAACCAAGAGTTTTCGACAATGAGCAAGCCAAGCATACATCCTACAGCAATTATTGAAGAGGGCGCAATAATTGGAAAAAATGTCACGATAGAGCCCTTCGCAATCATTAAATCTAATGTTACTTTAGAAGATGGTGTAACGATCAAGTCGCACGCATATATTGATGGACACACAACTATTGGTGAGGGGACAACCATTTATCCTGGAGCTTGCATCGGGACTAAAACCCAGGACCTTAAATTCCGCGGTGAAAAGACTTTTGTTAAAATTGGCAAATATTGCGAAATACGAGAGTTTGTAACAATAAATTCTTCCTGCCAAGAAAATTCTGTAGTTAAAGTTGGCGATCATTGTCTAATTATGGCTTATTGCCATGTGGCGCATAACTGTGAAGTCGGTCACCATGTTATCATGAGTAATAATGCAACGCTTGCAGGCCATGTAACAGTTGAAGATTATGCCATCATTGGTGGCATGACCCCCATACACCAATTTGTGCGTATTGGAAAGTATTCCATGGTTGGGGGAATGAGCCGAGTTACACATGATGTACCTCCCTTTACAATAGGGGCTGGTATTCCGTTTAAATTTGGCGGTTTAAATATCATCGGATTAAAAAGGCACGGCTTTACATTAGAGACAAGACGTGCTTTAAGCCGTGCCTTTAAACTTCTTTATCGTTCAAAATTACATCTGAATGAAGCTTTAAGCTTAATAGAGGCTGAAAATAATCTTCTTCCTGAAATTCAGCATTTAATCAATTTTTGTAGAGAATCTAAGCGTGGAATGATGGGTATTGGAAATATGGAGTTGGAGGAATCTTTAGATTTGGAAGATTCAGAAGAAGCTCTAGCTTCGACATAAAAAAACATCTCTATTTACCATGAAAAACATTCTCTTGTTGCTCTCAAGCAATAATTGTATTTTACTGTAATTTAATTTTTTTCTACCACAGATTAAGAGAGAGAACTAGAGAGATTTTTTTGAACTAAATTCTCTCTAGTTCTCTCCCTAGATCTATGGTAGAATTAAAACTTGTCAATTGTTAAAGACTGTCTCCTTCTCAAGGAAATTAAAATGGAATCATCAATATGAAAGTTATTTATTTCGGCACGCCAGATATTGCAGCTAATGTCCTAGAATTCTTACTTGCAAATGGTGTAAATGTTGCGGCTGTTGTAACAAAGCCGGATAGGCCAAAAGGGCGTTCCTTAACCCCGATAGCAACTGCTGTAAAGGTAAAAGCATTAAATCATCAACCTCCAATACCTGTCTATCAACCGGAGTTAGTTTCAGCAATAGAATTTGCACCGATACTTGAAAAGTATGACGCAGATTTGTTTGTCGTTGTCGCGTATGGTGAAATTATGAAGCAATACTTGTTGGATATGCCAAAACTTGGGTCTATCAATCTTCATGCAAGTCTTTTACCAAAATATCGTGGAGCTGCACCCATTCAGCGTAGCATTATTGATGGCGAAGCTTTAAGTGGTGTCACTATCATGCATATGGCAAAAAAAATGGATGCAGGCGATATCATCAAAATAGCTACAGTTAAAATTGAGCCAAACATGACGGCCGGAGAATTAACTGATGAGCTTTGCACAGTAGGTTCTAAAGCTCTTTTAGATGTGATTCATGATTTTGAAAAAGGGATCATAAATCGCATTCCGCAAGATCATTCGCAGGCTACATTTGCTCCAAAAATCGAACTTGAAGATTGTGAACTTAAATGGGATTTAAGCGCTCAAGAACTTCATAATTTGACAAGGGGAGTGAATCCCGAGCCCGGAAGTTTTTGTTATGTCACAGTTAAGGGTGAAAAAAAGAGATTAAAGATAAGGGCTACAAGAGTTGAAGCTGATATGTCAGGAATTCCAGGTCAAATTCTTTTAGCAGAAAAGGAAGGGATTGTCGTAGCTTGCAAAATCCAAGCCTTACGGATTATAGATCTACAATTAGAAGGCAAAAAAGCAATGTCAATTGGAGATTTTTTAAGAGGTATTTCTGCAGAGGAACTAAATTTCATTCTATAATTACATTAATTATTAGATTGTTAAAAACTGATTAATAACTGTATCAGTAAATTCTTTAAATTAATCAGTATAAGTCTTGATTTTAATTTCAAAAACTGGTAGTCTTGGATTTCAAAAAGACAATGTCGACATAAGTTGTTAAAATCAATAGGAGTTTATCAATGACAGCTGCTACTTCCTCTTTCTCAGACTTTTGCTTTGCTACTGCAAGTGAAACAGTCAAAATGTCTCACAAACTATCGCACAAAATATTGGATGTTCTTGATCGTATTAAAGCTGATCCAAACACGATTGGGATGGCATTTACATTTGCTTCAAGTGCACTGGATCTTGCTCAAAGAGCTAAAAATATTACGAGTTATAATCCGGCTATTAGAATATTTGGCTCTGTAGGTGCAGTTTATAACACTTTTCAAATAGGCGGAACACTTCACTATGTTGCTTTAGCAATTTTTTCTGGTAAACCATTTTTTAATGATAAAAATACAATAGGGAATTTTATCAAGGAAGTCTCATTTGGTGTTGCAAACCTCGGGGGTGCCTTGATTTGGGCAAATGAGCACAGCCTGATAGATCTTGGTAGATATTCAATACAATCTATAGGCGGGATTGCTCTTGGAAGCCTTTCTTTAAGCGGCGCAATTACTGTAGGCGCTATCGCTGGTTTTAGTGTTTTAGCTCTGTGGTCCATTTCAAAATTAAATGGAGGGAATCTAACATTTGATGAAAAAATGTCAAATATATGTACAGTAGCTTGGACAGTTTCTGAGATTGCACTCATGATTATACCAGCAGTTGGTTTAGCACCAGCAGCACCTTGGATTATTACCGGCACTATGTTTGCAAAGGCAGCTGGAATAACTTCCTTCATATACAGTTAGAACTAAAAAATTAAAATTTAAGCGAGACTATCATGAAAATTTCAGAAACATGTAAGGCAGGGTTAGATGGGTTTTATTACCTACCAAAAGGACTTGCAAACTCAACTGACATTATAGATAAATTTTGTAAGCTGGCATTAGCTATTCTTGAATGCAATATTGAAATTAAGCAATCCTTTAAAGACACAACAGGCATTTTTTCTACATTTGGTTTAATCACAACGCTAAAGCCAATGTTTGATCCATCAGGAGCATTCTGGAATGATCGAAAAAAGAATCCATTATCAAAAATTGCGAGTAAGGTAACGTTAGCTGCAGCTCAAGTGTTAGACATGCTGAAAGGGTTAGATGCTTTAAAGTTTGTATCTCTTGGTAATATCAGTAATGCAATTGGAAGATACCCTGTATGTTCTAATATATTAAGGATGTGTCCAACTTTTGGTGTTGCAAAAGATGCCTTGATTGTGTTAAGCACTGGTTTTTCTATAAAAACTAACTGGGATGAAGGTTCTAGGCTTGAAAAACTCGATCTTGTAGCTGAGCTCAAAAAAGCTGAAAATAACCTTAAGTCTGCTCAAGGTGAATTTGACAAAATCAATAAAAAGAATACTGATGAGCTTGCTAAAGCTTTGAAAAATATACAAGATCTTGAAGGTTTAATAGCAAAAGATCCTGGTAATTCAAATTTTAAAAATAATCAAATAAAACTTAAATTTGCTCAAGGTGAATTTGCCATAATCAAAGAAAAAACTGATAAAGAGCTCAAAGTATCTATAGATAAGATAGAAATTTTTAGAAGAGATGCAACAATAATGTCTGTTACATCAAAACAAGCAAACGCTATTCATACAAATCGCATAGCAATTATTGCAGATTTATTTAAATTAGCAATAGTTGGTTTAACCCTTGGGTTAGTAATTTACGGGGTTGGTATGTCAACAGTTGTTTACACAACAAGCTACGGCGCACTTACGGTTGGAGCTATTGCTAATGGTATTGGTTTAATATCAGCAAGCGCAGGGCTTATTAAGGCTCTTCGCGGCTATTCGGTTGCTGAAATGGCTAAAGCTTAAATAAAGCTATAAAACACCTATTAAAAAAGGCCGTAAAAATCTTAAGAGTCGATTTTTACGGCCTTTTTTATTTTGAATAGATCAATCTTAAAAATGAACACAATATCTACACAACATAATCAGCTTCATCCACACGAGTGGATGGCAATTCTATTCCTAATGGCATTGCTTATGATTTTGACAATAGCTTCCCATTCGTGTGAATTTGATAATAATACACAGGCTAAAACATGCTCTCATCACCTTGTAAGCCAAGAGATAGAGGTCAGTATTATTGGCGAAGTAGAAAGTCCGGGGAAGTTTCTTGTAAAGCGCGGGAGTTTAATTAAAGAATTACTCTTACAAGCAAAGCTAAAACCGCACGCAGATTTGCGACGAATTAAAGAAGATGGAATTTTGAAAAAAGGGCAGTGCATTAAAATTCCTGCTTTAAACATGATAACAATTATTTTAGAATTTACTGACGACACAAAACATGAAATGCTCGTTCCAAAAGGAACAAGACTCGAAAATTTAAGAGATTTTTATATGTTTGAGACCTATGTAGATATAGAAAAGCTTAAAAAAAATAGACTTTTGAAAGATGGAGAGGTTATTAAAGTTTCTTTAAAAAATGAAGCTGTTTAATTTAAAAAATGGTTTAAGGTGATATCTGAAAGGCTATTGACATTAAGTCAAAAATGAAAACGGGTCAAATATATTCTTTAATTTATTGATGTGATAGCTTGGATAGCATAAAAAAAAAGATTTTCATTGTTAAAAAATGCCTCTATTTGGTAATCTCCTATTTTAAGCATAAAAAAATGTGCTTTTAAAATGAAAGTCCCTTTGAAGCTCTGATTAAGAACGCATTTCGTGCGCACCTTTTCACTAGTCAATAAGGTATCGTTTCTAAATAATTATTGCAAAAAAATAAGTCAGATCGCTATTATATAGCGATAGTATAATTTGAGTGAAGGATTAAGCATTATGGCGCTTAAGCTAATGGGTAAAAAACGTGGAATGATTCAAGTTTTTGATGACAACGGGAATGTTATTGCCGCTACTGTTATTGAAGTTGAACCAAATGTGATTTCACAAATCAAGACAAAAGAAACGGATGGCTATAATGCCATTCAATTAAGCTTTGAAAAAGTAAAAGTTAAAGATCCTCGCACGTTGAACAGAAGAACAACGAAGCCGATGAGAGGTCACTTTGCCAAAGCTTCTGTTGAACCTCGTAAGCATTTAATTGAATCTCGCATCGATAACGTAAGCGAATTCAGTTTAGGCCAAGAGATTAGCGTTGATCTGTTTGCTGAGACTACTTTTGTTGATGTCATTGGCATTACAAAAGGTAAAGGTTACCAAGGGGTGATGAAACTTTATCATTTCGCCGGTGGACCTGCATCTCACGGTTCTAGTTTTCATAGACATGCTGGTTCAACTGGTATGCGTACGACTCCTGGTCGTTGTTTTCCTGGTGGAAAGCGCGCGAGTCATATGGGTTATGAGCAAAAAACAGTGCAGAATATACAAGTAGTTAAAGTACACAGCAAAGAGAACGTAATAGTAGTAAAGGGCCAAGTTCCAGGTCCTGTAAATAGTTTGGTTTACATCTCGCAAGCGATTAAAAAAACCAAACTTAAGAAACATGCAAAAAAATAATGATCGTGTGGAGTTAAATTGTGTCAACACTAAAAAAATATAATCTCGAAGGTCAAGAAATAGGCCAAGTTGCAGTAAGCGAAGTTCTTACTAATGCAGAAGCTAATGGCCAGATGATCAAAGACTATATTGTTGCATTGCGAGCTAACGCAAGACAGTGGTCTGCCAATACAAAGACGCGTGCAGAAGTTAATCACTCGACGAAAAAACCCCATCCTCAAAAAGGTGGCGGTAGAGCTCGTCAAGGTAGATTGTCATCGCCTCAGTATAAAGGCGGCGGTCGAGTATTTGGTCCAAGACCAAAATTTGATCAGCACGTAAAAATCAATAAAAAAGAGCGTAAAGCTGCAATTCGTTTTTTGATTTCTGAAAAAATCAGAGAGAATCAAATTTTAATCTTGGATTCAACAAATGTTAAGGCACCAAGAACTAAAACTGTTGCAGCATTTATAGAAAAAGCAGGTTTAACCGGGATAATTTTATTTCTCGGAGAAGGGCAATACGCAGAAGTTAAAACTGAAAATGTTGTAAAACGTGTAAGCGTGCTAAACGAAAAACATGATAACTTTATTAAGAGTATGCGAAACATACCAAAAGCTGAGTTTTCACTCGCTACTAATATTAGTGGTTATGATGTCATGCGCGCAAGAAATATCGTGATGACAGAATCGGCCTTTGAAGAGTTGAATGACTGGTTAAGTTAAAGGAATTAGAATGGCTAATAAAAATCCCTATCATGTTATTAAGCATCAACATGTGACAGAAAAGTCGATGATGCTTCAGAACCTGAAAAATGCTGCGAGTAATGTTTCTCTTAAGCGTTGTGAATCTCCAAAGTATGTATTTATTGTTGATAATAAAGCAAACAAACAAGAGATCGCTGTTGCGTTAGAAGAGATATATCGCGAGAAAAATATTAAAGTTGTTGATGTTAACACCATTAACGTTAAGCCAAAAGCTAGACGAGTGCGTGGTCGCTTAGGCAATACATCTGCATTTAAAAAAGCGGTAGTTACCTTGCAAAAAGGCGACAGCTTGGACAACGTATAAAAAGAGGCTCCGAGATAGATGTTAAAAAAATATCGCCCCATTACACCTGGTACGCGTCAGCTGGTTTTACCGGCTAATAATGAATTAACACGTGCAGTTGAAGGCAAGAAAGCTACTGTAAAGCCGACAAAATCGCTTCTTTTAACAAAGAAACGTACAAATGGCCGTAATAATAACGGACACATTACATGTCGACACAAAGGTGGCGGACATAAGCGTCAGTATCGTATTATTGACTTTAAACGTGATAAATTAGATATTCCGGCACGCGTAGCTTCAATTGAGTACGATCCGAACCGTTCAGCATATATTGCTTTATTGAATTATGCTGATGGTGAAAAACGTTATATTATTGCTCCTGCTGGATTAAAGCAAGGCGATAATGTAAAAACAAGCAAAGAGCCTCCATATAGTGTAGGTTGTTGTATGCAATTAAAATACATGCCTCTTGGGTCTACAATTCATAATATTGAAATGTATCCTAATAAAGGTGGTATTTTAGTTCGTTCCGCTGGTCTTTCAGCTCAGCTTATGGCAAGAAGCGATGGTTATGCAACTATCCGTATGCCATCTGGTGAAACTCGAATGATCAATGAAAACTGTCATGCAACATTTGGAACTGTTTCAAATTCTGAATACAACTTACGCGTTGAGGGTAAAGCCGGACGTATGCGTTGGAAAGGTGTAAGACCAACTGTTCGTGGTACTGCTATGAATCCTGTCGATCACCCGCACGGTGGTGGTGAAGGTAAACATAAAGGTAATATTCCACAAACTCCTTGGGCATTATATACACGCGGTCTTCGAACAAGATCTCAGAAGAAATCACTTAAGTTTATTGTTAAAGATCGAAGGAAGAAATAGATATGGCAAGATCCTTAAAAAAAGGTCCTTTTGTTGATCACCATTTATTAAAGAAGATCACAGCTGGAATAAAAAAACCGGTTAAAACCTGGTCAAGACGTTCGATGATTATACCTGAAATGATAGGTCTTACATTTGAAGTACATAACGGCAAAAAATTTATTTCCGTTTTTGTTACAGAGAATATGGTAGGACACCGTTTGGGTGAATTTTCTCCAACTCGCACGTTTAAGGGCCACCCAATTAAGAAGTAAAGGTTACAGAAAATCATGGAAGCTATAGCGATTAGTAAATATGTACGTATAAGTCCGCGCAAAGCACGATTAGCCGCAGGGTTAATTCGCGGATTATCAGTTTCAAGTGCAACGACACAGCTGACTTTCTGTAGCATGAAAGGTGGCCGGTTGTTGATGAAGACTCTAGATAGTGCAATTGCCAACGCCGAAAGTCAGTTGGATACAAGACGCGAAAACCTAAAAGTTAAAGAAGTTCGTGTTGATGAAGGCCCTCGGTTAAAGCGCTCAAAGCCTAAAAACCGTGGTGGACGTCATGCGATCTTGAAAAGAACAAGTCACTTCACAGTGATCGTTAGTACTGAATAAGGAGTTAATTTAATGGGACAAAAAACGAATCCGACGGGCTTTCGCCTTGTTCGTAATCGCAACTGGCGCTCAAAGTGGTATGCGAACAAACAAGAATTTGGTGATTTACTCATAGAAGATCATAAAATCCGTACCTTCTTATTAAAGAAACCGGCTTGCGCAGGTGCTTCTCAGATTAAGATACGCCGTATGAGTGAAAAAATTGAAGTGACTATTGCGACTGCAAGACCAGGCTTAGTTATTGGTAAAAAAGGTGCTGAAATTGATTCACTTAAATCTGAACTTTTCAAGCTAACAGGCAAGGAAGTTTGGGTTGAAGTAGAAGAAATCAAAAGACCTGATATTGATTCTAAAATTGTAGCAGATGCAATTGCAAAACAATTAGAACGAAGAATTCCATTTAGACGTGCAATGAAAAAAGCGATGCAAGCTGCAATGGAAGCTGGTGCAAAAGGTGTTAAAGTTCAATGTTCCGGACGTATCGGTGGAGCAGAAATTGCTCGTACTGAATGGTACAAGGAAGGAAGCACACCTCTTCATACAATAAGAGCAGACATTGATTATGCAATGGGACGTGCTGAAACTACTTATGGAAGCATAGGAGTTAAAGTGTGGATTTACAAAGGTGAAGACACAGAGACAAGTAAGGAGGGTGCTTAACCATGCCTTTAATGCCGAAAAAAACTAAGCATCGCAAAATGCAAAAAGGTCAATTTGCTGGATTAAGCAAAGGGGCTACATTTGTACATTTTGGAGAATTTGGAATACAAGTTTTGCAGCGTGGTTGGATAACAAACCAACAAATCGAAGCTTGTCGTGTGACAATTAACCGATATTTCCAGCGTCGTGGTAAAGTATGGATTAGAATTTTTCCTGACAAACCAATTACTAAAAAGCCGGCCGAAGTTCGTATGGGTAAAGGTAAAGGCTCAGTAGATCATTGGGTAGCTGTTGTAAAACCTGGGAGAATTCTTTTTGAAGTGGGTAACGTTCCAAGAGAACTTGCTCAAAACGCTCTTCGAAGAGCTGCTGCTAAATTAGGTCTAAAGACACGTTTTGTAGAACGTGTTGAACAAGTTTAAGGTGAAATTATGTTAAAAGCAAAAGATTTAAGAGACCAAGCTATAGAAGAGTTAGAAGCTTTGTACAGTGATAGTCGCAAATCCCTTTTTCGTCTTGTTAACGAAGCTAAGCAAGCAAAAAAAGCTGAGAAACCGCATTTAATTCGTGAAGTAAGAAAAGATATCGCCAGGTTGCTGACAGTGATTCATCAGAAACAATTGGCAAAACAACAAAGCGTGGCTTAAGGAATATCATGGATAATGAAGTAGAAGTAAGAAACACACGTAAAGTTCGTAAAGGAACTGTAGTTTCTAATAAAATGGACAAAACAGTCGTTGTCAAAATTGAACGTAGATTGCGTCACCCTCAATATGGCAAAGTGATTACACAGGCCACTAAAGTTTATGCACACAATGATGTGAAAAAATTAGAGATTGGTGATGAAGTTACTGTTATTGAAACAAGACCAATGTCAAAACTAAAAAGATGGCGGGTTGTCGCTTAGGCGTAAATCCAAAAAATAGTGGAGTTAGTAAGTTATGATTCAACAAGAAACCCAGCTAAAAGTTGCGGATAACTCAGGTGCTAAGCGGGTCAAATGTTTTAAGGTGTTAGGTGGTTCAAGACGCCGTTATGCTGCAGTTGGCGATATTATTGTTTGTGCCGTACAAGATGCGGAATCAGATAGTAGCGTTAAAAAAGGCGACGTCGTTAAGGCAGTTATTGTAAGACAAAAAAAATACATTAAACGTTCAGATGGAACATCTTTAAGATTTGATTCAAATGCGTGTGTTCTGATTGATGAAAAAAATAATCCAAAGGGAACTCGTATTTTTGGGCCAGTAGCCCGCGAAGTTCGAGATAGAGATTTTTTGAAAATCGCTTCCTTAGCTCCTGAAGTGATTTAAAGATAAGAGGCAAAAAAAAACTGATGAATAAAAAGCCAGAGTTAAAAAAGCTAAATAATAGAATTCGCAAAGGCGATAAAGTAATCGCCCTTGCAGGAAACTACCGTGGACAGACTGGAACAGTACTTAAACGTATGGGAGAAAAAGCAGTCGTTCAAGGGTTGAATATACGCAAAAAGCACGTTAAACGTGACCAAGCAAATCCGAATGGTGGAATTGTGGAATTAGAGAAACCTATCCACTTATCTAATCTTCGTGTTTGTGATGCGTTAGATAAACCATTAAAACTTAAGATTCGCCAAAATGAAAAAGGCGATCGTGAGTTGTGCTATAAAGTTGAAGAAAGACAAGTGGTTTATCGTTCAATCAAAAAATCATAAATTTAAAACGAGTTAAGATTAAAATGGCTAGGTTGTACAAAAAATATCTAGAAAAAGTAAAAGGGGAGTTACTCAAGAAGTTTGAGTACACAAACCCTATGCAAATACCTAAGGTTGATAAGATTATTATTAACATGGGGATTGCAGAAGCTTCGAAAGATAAAAACTCTATACAAGATTGCGTAAATGAATTAACATTGCTTTCCGGCCAAAAACCAGTGATTTTGAAAGCTAAGAAGGCTATTTCGAATTTTAAACTTCGTGAAGGTCAACCTATTGGTATTAAAGTCACACTGCGTGGTAAACGAATGTATGATTTTATTGATAGATTTTGCAATATTGTTTGCCCGCGTATCGGAGACTTTAGAGGATTTGAAATAAAATGTGATGGTCGAGGAAACTATACTTTAGGATTAGCTAATCAGACCATATTTCCGGAAATTAATCTGGATAAAGTGAAACGCGACCAAGGGATGAATATCACATTTGTGACTTCAGCTGAAAATGATGCAGAGTGCATTGAATTGCTGAGATTGCTTGGTCTTCCATTTAAAAATTTACCGGTTTCGGTACAAGCTTAAGTATAGGAGAAGGAATTATGGCACTAAGTGATCCAATAGCCGATTTCCTGACAAGGATTCGCAATGCTACTAAAGCTGAACATCGCTACGTTGATGTTAGCTGGAGTAAAGTAAAGCAAAATATTGCAGACATACTTAAAAATCAAGGTTTTGTAGAAAACTATTTGGTTCAGCGCGATGAAAATCAGCGTGGTACAATGCGTGTTTTCTTGAAATATGCTGATGGACGTCAACCCGTTATACAGGGTTTGAAAAGAATTTCAAAGCCGGGATTACGTAGATACGTCGGTCACGACGATATACCTCGTTTCTATGGTGGAATGGGACTATCAATTATATCGACATCGCAAGGTGTTATGGCAGGAATTGAAGCTAGAAAGCGTAAGATTGGCGGCGAATTGCTGTGTTTAATATGGTAACGATGCGCTAGCTCATCATTAAGGAGTGTTTTGAAATGTCACGTAAAGGTAATCAACCGATACCCTTGCCAAAAGGTGTAGAAGTTAATGTGAATGGTTTAATTGTTTCAGTTAAAGGTCCTAAAGGATCTCTGAATCAGCAAATACGAAATGGCATAAACGTTAAAGTTGACGGCGATCATATCGTAGTCTCTTTAGCTGATACTCATCCACAAGATGGGAATTTCCATGGATTGTACCGTACTCTCATCGATAATATGATTCAAGGCGTTACTAAAGGCTTTGAACGTAAATTAGAGATGATTGGAGTTGGATATCGCGCCGCTGTAAAAGGACACCTGCTTGATTTGCAAATTGGTTGTTCTCATGTTGTCGAAGTCCCAATACCTACAGGTGTTGAAGTTAAAGTAGAAAAAAATAACATCATTATTGCTACAGGCACTGATAAGCAAATGCTTGGTCAGTTTGTTGCGAGTGTCAGAGCGAAGAAGCCACCAGAACCGTATCAAGGTAAAGGCATTCGTTATGAAGGTGAGTTTGTACGTAAGAAGGCTGGTAAATCAGCTTCTAAGAAGTAAATAAAGTAAGGGTTTTATGAAAAATACAATACTCAAATTTCGGTTAATCCGTAAAAAGCGTGCGTGGAGAATTCGCAAACGTCTTCATGGAACTGCATCAAGACCTAGACTGAGCGTAATTAAAAGTAATAAGCACATTCAAGTTCAATTAATTGATGATGATGCGCATTGTACCATTGGAGCTGTTTCTACTTATAAAAAAGAATTCCGCAATACAGAATTCGGACGAAAGACTAAAGTAGCAGCACGTAAACTTGGCGAATGTATCGCAGAGATTGCAAAAGAAAAGAACATCAGAGAAGTAATCTTTGATCGCGGCCCTTTTAATTATCATGGGATCTTAAGCGAACTTGCCGACGCCGCACGTGCTGGCGGACTTAAGTTCTAATTAAAATCAGGAAAATCATGGCTAAATACGAAAAAAAAGAAAAAGAAAAAGCACATAGCGACTTGACTGAAAAAGTACTTTATATTAACCGCTGTTCTAAAGTTGTTAAGGGCGGACGTAAGTTCAGCTTTTCAGCTTTAATTTTGGTGGGTAATAGTAAAGGTGAAGTTGGTTATGGTTTTGCAAAAGCAAATGAATTAACTGATGCTATTCGTAAAGGTGGCGAAGCTGCCCGTAAAAATATGCATAAAGTCGTTCAAAATGGTACAACTATCCCGCATGAAGTTAATGTCCGTTGGGATGGAGCTAGTCTGCTCTTAAAACCAGCTCCTGAAGGAGCCGGGGTAATTGCAGGATCTAAAGTCCGTGCTGTTCTTGAGCTTGCTGGAATTAAAGACGTGACTGCGAAAAGCTTAGGTTCAAGCAATCCAATCAATCTAGTTCAAGCTACTTTTAAAGCATTAAAAATGTTAAAAAGCCGCGAAGATATTAAAGCTATGAGAGGTCTTAATTAATGGATAACAATCAAATCAAAACTTCTATAAGCAATTTAAATTCGTTAGCTGACGTAACACGTTACCGCAAAAAAGTAAGAAGAAAAGGTCGTGGACCTGGTTGCGGTAAAGGTAAAACTTGTGGTCGCGGAGAAAAAGGTGCTGGTGCAAGATCCGGATGGAAGAGACGTGATACCTATGAAGGTGGTCAGTTCAGAACGTTTATGAAAATGCCTATTAGGGGCTTTAATAATTCTCGTTTTGCAAAACGTCTTGATTCTGTAAATCTTAATCAAATTGATTCTATGTACCAAGATGGCGAAGTTGTTAATGCTGAAACATTGATTGCTAAGGGATTTCTTTCTGGTCGAGTAGCACACGGAATTAAAGTCTTAGGAACAGGTGAGCTAACAAAGAAAGTCACTTTGGATGTACATTCTATTAGCGATTCTGCAAAACAGAAACTTCAGCTTGCAAAAATTTCTTTTACTGTAAAAGAATAGTTGGCAAAAAAAAGAATAATTGGCAAAATGCAATACCAAGCAAAGACTCAAATTTAGAAATATCTAAAGGTGTGTCTTTGCCTTGTTTTATTGACAAAATGACTTATTAACCACTGACTAAGGCGAAGAAAATGCTCCAAGAATTGCAAAAAATATTTCAAGTAGCTGAGCTGAGATCACGAATTACGTTTACACTATTGATGTTAGTTGTCTGCAGGATTGGTGGATTTATACCAGTCCCTGGTATTAACGGCGAAATTGCGTTAAGTTTTTTTAGACATGCAACCGGGGGCGGACAAAATCTCTTCCAAATGGTTGATATATTTTCTGGCGGCGCATTTTCCCAAATGACTGTTATAGCACTTGGTGTCATGCCTTATATTTCAGCTTCCATTATTATGCAGCTTTTAGTTGCGCTTTGGCCTTCTTTGCAAAGAGAAGTGCGCGAGAATAGTGAACTTGGACGTAGAAAAATTAATAAAATGACAAGGGTTCTAACAGTAATTCTTTCATTTTTACAATCTGGGCTTTTCGCGAAGTACGCCATTCAAATGAATTTTTCAAGACCTGGTATTATTACAGGTGAGCTTTTGGACTTCCAAGTTTTTGGTATTCCGTTGCTGTTTTTTGTAATCGTCACATTTACAATGACCACAGGTACTGTGTTTTTGATGTGGATAGGCGAGCAAATAACAGAAAGAGGGATAGGCAACGGCATGAGTTTGATTATCATGCTGGGAATTGTCTCCCAATTACCAACTGCTTTTGGAATGATTTTGCAACAGTTAAATCTAGATTCGCAAATTCCAGGGCAGATGAATTTTGCAAGTATTGTCGTCATATGTTCTGTCTTTGTTTTGGTAACTCTTGCTACGATATTGATTATTCAAGGTCATAGACGAATTCCACTACAATACGCAAGACGAGTAGTAGGAAGAAAAGAAGTGCAAGGCGGTACATCTTATATTCCGCTTAAAATCAATTACGCTGGTGTTATTCCTGTTATTTTTGCATCTTCCTTGCTTATGTTTCCTGCAACGTTAAGTACATTTGTAGGAACAGGAAATTGGCTTGGAGTAGTAGGAAGTTGGATGTCTCCTGGTAGTGCGTTGTACATGATTTTTTTTGTTGGCCTAATCATTTTCTTTACATATTTTTGGACTGCAACCCAATTTAAACCGGATCAAATTGCTTCGGATATGAAAAAAAATGGTGCATTTATTCCTGGAATTAGACAAGGAAAGCCGACTCAGGAGTACTTGGAATCTACAATGAATCGTATCACGATGATTGGAGCGATATTTTTAGCAGTGATTGCAATATTGCCAAACATTGTTGGACGAGTTCTCGGGATCCCGCAAACGATTAGTTACTTCTTTGGTGGAACAGCATTATTAATTTTAGTAGGTGTTGTTCTTGACACAATGAAACAAATTGAATCTCATTTGCTTATGAAGCGTTATGATGGATTTATGAAACGCGGAAGAGTGAGAGATCGCTAGTGTAACAGTTTAGGTGTCTACCTCTTTAACGTAGGGCATCTGAACTGCTAGAATAAAATAACATTTGCATTAAATGCAAATGTTTGATATAGTATTTAAATTCAAGGAAAATTGTAGGAGTATTCAATGCCTAGAGTTATCGGTATAGATATACCAGATAATAAACGATTAGAAATAAGCCTGACATACATCTATGGCGTGGGTCGTTGTTTATCTAATGAGATTATCGAAAAATTACAGTTAGACCGCAATATGCGAGCTAATAAATTGACGCAAGATGATATTGCGCGTCTAAGTAACATGTTACAAGCTGAATATATTGTTGAAGGAGACCTTCGTCGTCAAATTCAAAATAATATCAAGCGTTTAGTGAATATCCACTCTTATCGTGGACTTCGGCATCGTCTTGGATTGCCAGTGAGAGGACAGAGATCGCGTACCAACGCTAGAACTCGTAAAGGTAAGCGTAAAACTGTTGCAAACAAGAAAAAATAAAGTAAAGAGGAGTCCTTAACTTTGGCTAAGCAATCTGAACAAATGCAGAAAAAAACTGTAAAACCAAGAAAAAAGAATATGCAAAACATCCCATCAGGGATTGCGCATGTAAAAGCTACCTTTAACAATACGATAGTTTCCATTACTGATCCAGCAGGACACGTGATTTCATGGGCGTCAGCAGGTAAAGTAAACTTCTCAGGATCTAGAAAATCTTCAGCTTTTGCAGCAACTGTAGCAGCTCAAGATGCAGGACGGGGAGCTGCTTCTGTTGGTATGAGAGAAGTAGAAGTTAATTTAAGAGGTCCTGGCGCAGGTCGTGAATCTGCAGTTCGTGGATTACAAAGTGCTGGCTTGACGATTACAGCAATTAGAGATACGACACCGGTTCCTCATAATGGATGTCGTCCACGTAAACGTCGACGTGTATAAACGGCCGGAACTTTATTTATTATTAAATTATCAGGAGTCGCATCATGACAGTTAAGTATGGCAAGTTTGAAATGCCTCATAAAATTTCCGTTGATGAAAAAAATGCAGAGCAAAATAATGTATCTTCACTTGCTAAGCAATTTTATGCACGTTTTATTATTGAGCCTTTCGAACGTGGTTTTGGACATACGCTAGGAAATTCCATGCGCCGCATGATGTTGTCCTCTCTTGAGGCGCCAGCTGTCATCTCGGTTAGAATTGAAGGTATTTCTCACGAATACATGGCAGTTGAAGGCATTGTCGAAGATATGACAAACATCATTCTTAATTTGAAAGGTGCTTTGCTTCGAAAATTGACTATGGATACAGATGTTAATTCTAGAGATACAAGAATTTTAACTACAGTGTTAGAAATTACACAGGAAGATCTGGATCGAAATGGTGGTCAGGTTAATGTTACTCTTGGTTCTATAGTTAAAAGTGGAAGTTATGAAGTTGTTAACCCAACTCTTCATATTTTTGCAGTAACAAAACCAACAAAACGTCAAGTCGATTTACGTGTAGCAATTGGACGCGGCTATGTGCCATCAGAGCGTCACATTGTTCGGGACAAAACATCTGATGAGATTTTAATCGACTCAAGTTTTTCACCTGTTCGCATGGTTAATTATTTTGTAGAAAACACACGTGTTGGACAAGATACAGATTTCGATCGTTTAATTCTTGAAGTTAAAACTGACGGAAGAGTTACACCTGTTGAAGCAGTTACTTTTGCAGCTCAAATTGGCTCTAAACATTTTGAAGTTTTTGATCAAATCCAAGACAATGTCTTGTCGTTTGATGAAGGTTTAAATGATGGAGATATTGGCGGCGATGAAATGATTGATAAGCTTTGCTTAAGAATTGATGAGATCGAACTTTCTGTTCGATCAACAAATTGCTTAAGTGGTGCAAATATTGATACAATCGCTGAATTGGTTTCTATACCTGAGCGTAAAATGTTAGAATTTAGAAATTTTGGTAAAAAATCTCTCAACGAAATTAAAGCTAAACTGCATGAGATGAATTTGTCTCTTGGGATGGATCTTTCGCGTTATGGAATTACTCCTGATAACTCCAAAGAAAAAATTAAGCAATATCAAGAAGAGAGAAAGAGTAAAAAAGAATACGTCCGAAAGGAAGAGTAAAAACGAATAGCTTTTCTTAAAAAAGTACTAGAAAAGAATTGTAATTAAGGTAATAAGTTATGAGACATTTAAAAGATACATGCAAGTTAAGCAGGACATCATCACATAGACGTTGTATGTTTGCTAACATGTTAAAGTCATTAATTGACAACGAACGCATAGAAACTACAGTAGCTAAAGCAAAAGCATTAAGACGTTATGCTGACAAGATGATTACTTTAGCTAAGACAAATACACTTGCAACTCGTCGTCGTGCTATTAGCGAACTTATGATTCGTTTTAATACATTAAGTGACAAGCAAGAGCGTGCTGCAAGAGCAGGAGATACTAGCGGTTATAACACAGATCGAAAAGTTATTGATAAACTTTTTGGTGTCTTGGGTGCACGTTTTGCAACTCGAGAAGGTGGATATACACGTATTATTAAAAGTTATAGACGTAAGGGTGATAATGCTCAAACGTGTATTATCGAGTATCTAGACCAGTAATTTTAGTCGCAAGAGACCTCTCATACCGCCTTCCAAGCGTTATGAAAGGTCTTCTTATCCCTCCCATCTTTTTTTATTCTTTTGCTTTACATTCTCAATCTAATTGTTTATGATCTTGATTATAATCTAGCTTAAAAACGGAGTGTGATTCATGGTCAATATAGCAATTAATGGGTTTGGTCGAATAGGTCGTTTAGTATTAAGGCTTGCTTCAAAATCTACAAATATTCAAGTAATTGCTATTAATGATCTTGTGCCAGCAGACAATTTGGCTTATTTGTTAGAATATGACTCAACTCATGGCCGTTTTGATGCAGATATAAAAGTTGTTGGAAATAGTATTTTTGTCGATGGAAAGGAGATTAAGGTTTTTTCTGAAAAAGATCCTAATAAATTGCCATGGAAAGATTTAAAAATTGATTATGTTTTAGAGTCTACAGGTCACTTTACAACAAGGGAATTAAGTGAGCAACACATTCATTCTGGCGCTAAACGTGTGTTGATTACAGCACCTGCAAAGGGAGATATCCCAACCTTCGTGATGGGTGTAAATCACGAAAAATATAACCCTAAATCGGATGCGATCGTCTCAAATGCTTCTTGCACAACAAATTGCCTCGCACCTATAACCAAGGTTTTGCTGGATAGTTTTGGTATTGAAGAGGGGTTGATGACAACGGTGCATTCGATGACAGCTACTCAACCGACAGTTGATGGACCCTCCAAAAAAGATTGGCGTGGAGGGAGAGGCGCTTGTCAAAATATAATACCTTCAACAACAGGTGCAGCTCAAGCTGTTGCTCTTTGTATACCTGAAGTGAAGGGAAAATTAACCGGAATGGCATTTAGAGTGCCAACAGCAGACGTTTCTGTAGTCGATTTAACAGTGCGTTTGACAAAAGTAACAACATATGAAGAAATTTGTGAAGCAATGAAAAAAGCGGCAGATGGTTACATGAAAGGATTTCTTAGCTATTGTGAAGAGCCTCTGGTCTCCTCTGATTTTATAGGATGTACCTATTCGGCCGTTTTTGATAAACATGCGGGAATCGCTTTAAACGAAACATTTTACAAGATAATTGCTTGGTATGACAATGAGATGGGCTATGCCTGTCGTTGTGTTGATCTCTTGGTTTACATGGCGTCTAAAGAAAGATCCGTATGATAAAAAAATTAATGAAAAATACGAAGGATTGAAATTACAGTGGATTTTACGAGAGAACCTATTATAGAAACAGTTGTAACCCCAAAAGAGGGGTGTAAGTTAGTTGTGCGAAGCAGTAAAGCTGGTGGGCAAGAAGAATATTTTGTTGATTCAGTAGAAGTGGTATCATTTGGGAACTCAGTTTTTTTTCGCTCTCAAGAGCGTCCTAAAGCATTTATAGTTCCGGCTGCTGATTACGAAGTATTGGAAGTGAGAGAAGCTCGAATGGTGTTAAAAAATGTTGGCCTCGATCGCTCTATCAAAATTGGTGGCGGGCGTGAAACTCCTCCTAAGCAAGCTAAAGAACCTGCACAAGAAAAAGCTCAACCCCAGCCAGTACCACAGGTAAGTAGCCTAGATATTGCTGAGAGTCCAGCTCAAGCTGATGGACGTAAAAAAGACCGCAGAAGACAGTATAGAAGGCGTCGTGGTCGCGATGAAGCAGGAGTTGAGGGTGAAGGCGAAGGATCTGAAAACGATCAAGGTCTCTCTGAGACTTCTACAAACCGTGAATCTATTAATGGCAGTGCAGCATCTGATGCTCCTATTCAAACAGGGACTATCATGAATGCAATCCTTGCGCCGCCGCCTATGCTTATCTCAGAGACGATTGCTCGCTATAAAGATAACGCTCTATTTAAAGGCGCGTTCTACACTAAAGAAGAAGTGGCTCTTAAGGCAGAAAATGATAGCGAGAAGATTAAAGCAGCAGAAGTGGCTCAAGAAGCAACAGCTGCCGTCGTAGTGCCATCTATCGCCTTAGCGCAGCCTGAATATGGCTCCTTTGAAGTTTCAGAAGATGAAGAGGAAGCAATCTATAAACAAAGAATGCAACAGCCTTTTCTGAAAGAAAATGATGACATTCAACCAACTGCACATTTTGGTGAAGAGAGTTTTCCTGAAAAAGATTATTCCACTCCAAGCCATGATGAGCGTGGATAATTCGAGTTAATAAAAAAATATTCCTGCATTTTTTTTTGCAGGAATATTTTTTTTGTTGACTAATATCCCAAAAAAAGATACCTTCTTAGTTTATTCCACTCGCTCGGGTGGTGAAATGGTAGACACAAGGGACTTAAAATCCCTCGGGCGCAAGTCTGTGCCGGTTCGAGTCCGGCTCCGAGCAATCTTTAGTATAAGCACTTTATGTAACAACATAAAAACCTCCTAACCGTTGAATCAAACGTTCTGGGCCAATTCTGGGTCAGAGCGAAACATTACGGAGGTTAATATGGCATACATTGAGAAAAGAAAAAGCCCAAACGGCAATTTCACATACAGAGCCCGCGTTCGTCAAGCAGGTTCTCCTGATATTTCATCTACATTCCCAACAAGAACACAAGCATTGAAATGGTCACAACGAATGGAATCGGAAATTCGTGCCGGTCGCTATTTTGGTCGCGAAGAAAGCAAAGAGAAAACCTTTGCCGAATTCATTGATCGTTACATCGAAAAAGAACTCCCAAAAAATCCAAATTTCTATACAAAACAAAAAATGCATCTTTTGTGGTGGAAATCTCATTTAGGTAAATACTTCCTCTGTCATGTAACACCATCACTCATTGCAGAACTATGAGATTTGCTCTTAACAGAAACAACTTATCGTGGTACCTTGCGTACAACTTCCACTACAAACCGTTACTTAGCAGCACTCAGCCGTGCCTTTACCATCTGCATACGCGAATGGCATTGGACTAAAGAAAACCCTGTCCTTAAAATTACTCGACCAAAAGAAGGAAAGCCAAGAAAGCGTTATTTAGAAAAAGATGAAATAACAACACTGCTATCTGCTTGCCGTAAAAGCAAAAGCCCTCATCTATACCCTGTTACATTGTTTGCTTTGACAACAGCTGCTCGAAAAGGAGAAATTCTTGGCCTAAAATGGGAGGATGTTAATTTTAAAAGAAATATTGCCACGTTTCGTGACACGAAAAATGGAGAAACACGCTCAGTTCATTTGGGCGAGCAAATACTTAACTGCTTGCAAGAAGAGAGAAGCAAAAGAGTCATCGTCAGCGAATATGTCTTTCCAAATCTTGACGGAACGAAACCTGCAGATATAAGAACTGCTTGGGACTTAACAATCAAAGATACCGGTTTAAAAAACGTCTGTTTTCATTCGCTAAGGCATACTGCAGCATCCCATTTAGCAATGGGAGGTGTATCCACACTTGAAATAGCAGCCATTCTTGGTCATAAAAGCCTCTCGATGGTCAAACGTTATAGCCATCTATCAACGTCTTTAACAGCACGCTCACTCATACATATGAATAACGAAATCCTTGGGGATTTCAAATTCAGCAGTTAAAGCTCCTGTACATTTAAGTGGGGAAATTTTAAACTATTAACAAGAAGATTATGATTTAATCTAATCGCGAAGCGATGAAAGCGTGTAGCCGCATGCGTAAGTGCGGTAAATTTAATTAAACCTAAAGTCGTGAAACGGCGACAGGAATTAATTTCGCATGCAATTAGGTAAATCTTAAACTCTTACAAGCACAGCTTGGAAATAATTAAAATTTGGAGTGCGGTGACTTGTCACCGCTTTGTCTTCAAATCGACTTGTCGATTTGCCATTTAGGGAGTGTTTTGATGCAGGACAGACAAATTATAGAAGATATGAAATCTTTAACTAAATTAATGAAAACTTGCTTAGCGCTTGATCCAAAACGCAATATATCTATTTTTGCAAAAGATGCAAAAATAGTGATCGATTTATCAAAAAAAATTTCCAATACAATTTCTGAGTTTTCCGGCATTCCTTTAATTGAATTTGTTTACCTTTGGCAAAATGGTTTTAATTTACAAAATACCCCAGATACTTCTCAGCTTGATATGATGCATTTTTATGTAATTACAAATATTATCACTTTTAAGCATAACGATAAACTTATGACTCTAGGTGATTATGTGGAATTTACGGATTATAATGCACACTATGAAGCAATTGAAAATGTTCGTTGTTCTAAAATGTGGACTTTTGAAAAAAGAGAGTTGTATGTTAGCTTCTATCTTGAATTTTTTAAATGGCTTTCTAAAGCTACGCATGGATATGTTTTAGAAGCTATTGATTTTGATCGTACACTAGCAAAAGGTCGCCTTTTAAAGTTTGAAACTTATGTAAAAATTACAAATAATCTCTTAATTCGCGAACGTGTATTAGCTAAAATTTTTTACATTGGTGGATCAAGAACCCTTGAAGAAGTATTTTCCCTAAAAATAGAAAATGTTAATTTTAAGGATTCCACAATCAATTTTTACGGGCAAATTGTTGATTATCCTAAACATGTGTTTGATGATATAAAAGAGTATATTCATCCTCGAAAAAAAGGTTTTGTTTTTATAAGTCGTGAAGGGAATCAAATAGACCCTACAGTCCCTTATAGAGCTTTAAAATTAGTTACTAATAAGATGGATCTTGATAAATCTTTTACTTTCATGGATTTTATGAAAAGTGCCTAAGGTAAAAATTAAGTTTCAGCCCCCAACCGCTATTAATGTAAAGTCGTTAATAACAATTAGCTGAAGAGTAGGTTTTAATTTAGCGCAAAAAATAAGGTTACATGTAAGTCTGGTGCGTATAGGAAAGAGACTGAAAAATTAAAGTATTCAATCACGCTCCGCAAGGCACCAAACCGTTTTTGCATGAAGTATGGGGTACTCCATTATTATATATTTCAGTTATGGCATTATGGCACCATAATTTTGGAGCAATTTAATCAATAATTGCTGATATAAATTTTGGTAACAGGTAGGAGGATGATCTAACAAATTTAGAGCCTTTCCCACAGGCGAGTACCTTAGGGCTTTTTGGAAATCTTCTTGTTTATCTAACCATTCAAAAACCCAGAAATTTGGATTGGCTCCATGTTCTAGTAGAAACTGAACCATTTCAAGCGCGGGCAGTCTAGTACATAAGTTTTCATCTAAATTTCTTATTTCGACCCTTGTGTAACTTATAGCAATACTAACTGCATCAAGTTGTGATATGTCACAGCCATAGTTTAATGCGAGTTCAACCAGTTCTTGTTTTTGACTAAGAATTGCACTATGTAAAATACTGTTATGTCCTGGTTTATCAATTAATTGAATATTCGCACCCTGATCTATAAGATAATGTACTAAGTCAGTTTGTCCAAATGCAACAGCATGGCTTAAAAGTATTTCTCCTCCCCAAGTACCCCAGCGAATATTTATGTTTGCCCCTTTCTCGATTAATCTAGCAACTAAATCTTTTTCTCTTAAAAAAACAGAGTAACAAATAGGAGTAAAAGACGAGCTATCGATTTCATCCAACTCGATCCCCCTATCAATTAATTTATGAGCTAAATCGAGTTGGGCGTCATCGAGATTGATTTGACGCTGCGAATGATCTAAATTATCATAGAGCCATGAATGATATGCCCTGTGCAGTAGTCTGCTTAAAGCATTATATTTTATATGTGATTCTTTGAAAGAGTATAGTGAATCCTTTTGATTGATGTTTGTGGTATAATCTGCAATTATTAGAGCTGCGTCGTAATCTTTTTCCTGAATTGAATAGTTTAATGCTGACCATCCAAGAGGGTTATTGACATATTTTTTTATTTTTTCTAACTGTTCCTTACTTATCTTTAAAGATGATATTTCATTACAAAATCTTGTTGTATCAAATTCTTTCGTTTCTTGTTTAAGGTAAACGCAAGAGTGTACATTAATTGATAGAATAAAGAAATATAGTAAAAATATTAATGTGTTTTTGATCATAATTTTCCTAGTGTTTATATATGAATGAGATTGTGAACTAATTTAAATTGGTGAAATATTAAATCAAGAAAGACTTAAAGTCACTAGATTTTAATGCAAATGATTAGGTCTATGATTTATTTCTACAGGTGCATCTATTGGAAAAAAATATTAAATCACTTAAGTCAATATACCGGAAATTATCTTGAAATATAATAATTAAATCGAATTTGCGGTATAAAGGTGTACGGTTGAGGTGACTTTAGGAAGAGATTTGAAACGGTTTATCTATATTTTAAGTATGTAAATACAAAGAGCTCTACGCTCAAAAAGCTATCTAAAAAAATCTTTCTTTTTACTTAAATTTCTTTCTTTTTACTCGAATCATTTAATTTTAAAAAATATTTTTATGTCATAATTATCTGACCCTAACACACTTAGAAGTGTGTTATTGTTTGTTTATGCAATGTGTATTGCGTCATTATGCATTCAAATGATATTGTAACTTTTGATTCAACGTTTAGGAGGTGTTATGGAAGCTTTAAGAAATTTGGTTTCATTACGTGATTATTGCAGGCAGAATGCTTGGCCAAGGTTGCCACAGTGGCAGCATTGGATTAATTGTCGTAAACCGATCGCACATGCGTGCGTTAAAAAGGTTGGGGGACGCTACATGTTAGATCTCTCAGCTTTCAACAACTACATCAAAAATGCTTCATTAGAAGAAACTCGTTAATTCGTTAAAAACACTTAAGGAGACTTCTTATGCAGCACGATGTCAAAATAATAACATTACCAAACTCAAAAGAATCTGAAATGATGGTTTTAGGTTGTATGCTTAAAAGCACAGCTTCTCTTAAAACAGGGTCTGAATCATTGAATGATTTAGACTTTTTTTATAAAGAACACAAAATCATCTTTCAAGATCTTGATAATGCTTTCAAGGGCGACAAACCGGCTGACATTCATCTGATCTGCCAGGAATTAAAAAATCAAAACAAACTAAAATATGTAGGCGATATCGTCTACATTACAACATTAGCACAGTACGCAGGGACATCAGCTCACGTTGAAGCTTACTGCGAAGATCTTAAAAAATTAACAATGAAGAGAGAATTAATTTCTTTAGGAAATTTACTCATAAAAGATCTTCAGCACGATATAAATATCAATAAAGTTATTGATAAATTAAAAGATAATATCAAAAAAATTGAAGGTAAAGCTCAAGCAGAATCAGCCTTAAGCTACTTACTTGAAAATAACTCAGAAAAAAAACTTATTGAAGAGCTTAAAGAGACGTGTACTTCTGTTTCAACAGGTTTTACAATAGGTGATGAGGAAGTTAAAATACCAGGAGGAGCAATATCTGTTATTGCAATGCCAACAGGGCAGGGGAAGACGACAACACTCATTAATTACTCGTTAGGTGTTCTAAATCATCATCATGATAAAAGCGTTTATTTTTTTACATATGAAGAAAGTGCATCTTCAATTCAGACCTTATTCATTAACGCCTATATGAATAAGGAGTTTTCTAAAAATAATCGAGAATCGATCAAAAGCCATTTTCTTGGCGATAATAAATATATAGCTGAAAAATTATTCGATGATTTCTTGAAAAGTAAAAAATCATACTTTGAAAATTTAATCGACAAAGGAAGGCTTAAAGTTTTCTACTCTAATATGGCAGTAGAGGAGTTAATAGCTTCGATTCATTTTATTAAACAGCATACAAATGTAGGGCTAATTTGCATCGACTATATACAATTATTGAGTCTTCTTCAGGGGCGTTCAGGTAATCGTCAGGAAGATTTAAAGCAAATTTGTCAATTGCTTAAAAATTGTGCTGTAGAAACAGGACTCCCAATTCTCATTGGAGCACAGTTTAATCGAACTGTCATTTCAGAGGCTGATTTAAGCCCTGTAGCAATTAGAGAAGCTGCAGATATAGAACAGATTGCCAATCTTATGATAGGCGGCTGGAACCGTAATTTTGTAGGTTTTAGCCGAAGTGGCAACCTTGGACGTGATGGAAAATCAATTGTTAAAGAATCTTCCATTTATTTTGAAATCATGAAAGCAAGAGGGATCAGGCATGGCCAAAGCTCAATTCAAGATTTTAACGGTAACATCGGTAAAATTTCAAATCGGATAAATTCATCAAAAAAAGGATTTTAAGATGATTGAACAATCTAACTTGATTAATATCGAATATCTTCCGGAGCATTTAAAACTTCAAGTTTTAAATGCTCTTGGGTCAAAAAAAAAGAGCGTTGTTCAGTTACCCAAAAAAAATGCAACGTTTAGACAATCCCGCGAGTTAATCGATAACAAGCTTAACCAAGTTTTAGACAGCAAAAATTCAACATATTTTTGTATAAACGAAAATAAAGATATTCAAGCTGATAAGCCAATCATACAAGGATTAAACTTAGATCAAGGCGAAGACAGAGTGTTGCACACTCTGTCTTTGTTGCTTTACAGAAAAAGCGAAAACATCGATCAAAAATCTCCTAACTATTACATGGGCAACTATCAAAAAGGTTTAGTATCCATTAATCAAATTGAAATGGAAACGGCTCGGATAATTGTTTCCCCACATGAATTTTATTCCACTTATCTTGGTAGAACTGACTATAACAGCAATCATATCAAATTCATTTTAAACAAGCTTAAAAGCTTGTCTCAAAGAACCTTTTTAACAGCATGGAAATTTCCTAAAGACTCAAAGCCTACTAAACAAAAAAAGTCTATGGTCTTTAGAACTTATTTACAGCTCTTTCAAATGGTTCTCCTTAATGATGACTTATCAGAGATTGAATGCGATGAAATAATAAATAATGAACTTCTTTTATCAGGGAAAAAATGTCATTTTTTATTTAAATTTCAACCGCAGTTCACAAGTAATATAAGAGAACAGTATGTTGAATTTCCTGAAGATATTTATTCTAGATTATCGGAGGCTGTTGGAAATAAAAGATTTAGTCAAAGTATCAATTTAATGAGAGATTTTCTTTTTAGAGAAAAACAGCAAAAGCGTTATAATATCATTCGGGATAAAGAAACACTAATCTACCTTCTTAATTTAGATAAATTGAAAAAAGAAGGTAGAAAGAAAATGATCAATGAAAAAATAAGAGAATGCTTAAACGTTTTTCTTAAAATTGGTCTTTTAAAAGATTGGCAAGAAATCGAAGGCAAGCAAGCCCAAGAGCAATATCATATTCAACTTAATCCAAATTTCAAATAATTTTTCTCCGCCATAACGTGCAGAATTTACCGCCATAACGTGCAGAAAAAAGCCGTTTTTACCGCCATAACGTGCAGAAATCACCGCCATAACGTGCAGGATTTACACTATGGAAAATAGGGGAGATAACTATTAATGCTTTTAATAGCATTAATAATGACTTGAACGGCCTTTGCTTCGCGCCGGCCATTAAGTCTCTAAAAAAACATCTAAATCAAATCAACACTTCAAACTCATTTGACCAATAGCTTAAATTCGCATTTTAAGACACACACAAGAAATGAAAATCTAAAATTAGACTTCCTGTTTATTTAAGCAATCGATTGTGAAGTGAGGGGTATTTAAAACGCTTTTCGATTAATCTGAAATAAAAAATTATTTTTTTTCACTTTCATTTTTACGCTTTTCTTCTTTTTGACGACGTCTTTCAGCTTTCTCTTCTTTTTCTCTTTGTTTTTCAATTTCTCTTAAACGATTTTTTTATGCTTTTTCAGCTTTTTTTCTAGCGTCTTTTTCAGCTTTCCTAGCTTCTTCTTGGATTTTTAATTTTTCTCTTTGATCACGTTCTTGGACAAATTGGTCATAACGTTCTTTATACTCAATTAAACCCTCTAATGTCATAGCTATACCTAATCCTGCGACCCATTTTCCTGCTGGAGCAAGAACGCCATCTGATAATACAATCATTGCACCCCCAGCCCAAGTTAAAAAAATTCCGCAATCAAGTCTAAAAGGTGTTTCTATTTCATCTATATCAGAATAAAATGATTTAGCAATAGAAAGCATTTTTTGATGTTCCTCAGTACTCTCAAAACCTTCAGGCATTGCGTTTTTTACGCAGCGAGATACATAAATTTCATTATGATCTCGTCTTCTAACAGCATCTTTTAACTTTCTTAATACATTTTCGGGAACTACAACGCCATTTTGTTCAAAAAAGTCATCGCCTCTTGTAAATATTTCATGTACTGGTAAAACCCTGTTATGTCCAGTTTTGTATAAATTTCTCAACTTGAATAAAATATTCATGAGTTCATCTGTACTTGATGCGTTTACAATGCTATCAACAGTGAGCGGTGGAATAATAGTGTGAAAGTAGGTACAATCCTTTAATAGACGATTACATTGTCTACAACGTTCATTTATTGATTCATGAGCTGGAGATGAGCAATGGTGACATGTGTCTGGATAAATTGAATTTTTTGAAATTAAAAAAAATGCAATAAAAAAAATAACGGCATTATTGAACGAAAATTTTTTGCAATTTCTAAGCATTATAGAAAAACCTTGTTAATGAATTTTATTTAATTGATATAAAACGATGAAACATATAAGACAAAAGCCATATCTGAAATATTACCGTAAAAACAACCCACCCTAAATAATATTTAGTTTTTTTTGTTTGAGGATACCCAAGATGTTTTAAAAAAACACATACTGCGTCAGATATGCATAAAGAAGAAAATATCATTAAAACACAGACTAAACTATAAATCACATAAGTAAAATATCCGTTTAACATACTGAAAACCTTTTATTGGCGCTTATCGTATTTGCTTTAGTCCTTTATTTTTTAAAGACTTTGCATATAGTTTTCACGCATTTTTTAACAGTTTTTAGCAAATGATAAAATTAAATACAATGATAAAATAAAAATAAATAATCTGACTTTTTTTAAGATAATGTATTAATTGAGTTTTGACTGTTTTATTATGTAATGTTATCTGTGATTATGATATTAAGTGTATTTGAAAAAAAACATAAAATTATCTAAGTAGCATTTGATTTTTCTTTTTTAGTAGCTCCTTGCATATAAAACATCTTCACAGGTAAGTTTCGGTTCATCACAAAAAATACAGCATTCACTATTTTTTGTGTATTCTAGTGCAGGGTAGACACTAAACGTGGCAAGTAATAAATAAATGATATAATTTGTAAAAGTATTACGAAAAGAACGCACGATAAAACCCATGTTGTATTTTTTTTAATTTTGAAATCTAAAAACTTTAAAAAAGTTATTAAAACAAAAGAGAAACACAAGCTATTTGCGTTAACAACGATTAAGGCTAATAAGTATAATAGATCTTTATTCATGATTCACACATCTTGTGCATAAAGAATCTTCATCAGGATGCTCGGGTCCATCACAAAAATCGCACCATTCTCCATTTTTTGCTTCTAGTGCAGGGTAGATGCTAAACGTGGCAAATAGTAAATAAATGAGATGATTTGTAAAAGTATTACGAAAATAACGCATGATAGAACCCATGTTGTATGTTTTTTAATTTCGAAGTCTAAGAATTTTAAAAAATTGATGATAACAAAAGAGAAGCATAGACTATTTGCATAAATAGTAAGTAGCGCTAAGAAGTATAACAAATCTTTATTCATAAATCTAACTGCCTATTGTTTGATTGGTTGTTGTTTAGCATTTTTCATATCTAAAATAATTTTTAGATATGTCAGTGGGTGTATTTTAAATTTTCTTTTACGTGTAATTTCTATAGAAATTTTAAATTAAATTCAATGTAAAATAATAATTATGTTGTTTTTAAATATTATTAAACCTCTTTATCTAAAAAAAACTCGATAAAAAATGTATGACAATAAGCCTGTTTGAAAAAAGACCGTAAAAATCACCCAGGTTAAATACCATCTAATTTTCATTTCTTGAGGGTATCCAAGGTGTTTTAGTAGCAGCAAAACAGCATCTGAAATACATACAGATGAAAACAGCAAAGCTAATAAAGCAAAAAGATAAACCATATAAATAATGTATTCGTTAAACATGTTAAAACCTGTCTTGTTATGTCTTAAACTTAATATTTTAAATTCTCTTTGCATAGTTTTTTATCGAATACAAAAATAAAAACAACATAAAAAATAAATATGTTGTTTAAGTATGGTTTCATGAGTGTGTTTCGTTACTTGTTGTTTTGTGTTGTTGTTTGACAATATATTCCGGATGATTTATTTATTATGGTTTTAAGTTTATTTAAAAAATTAAGTTTTTCTAAGAAAAAAATATGATTAAAACAATTTACCAGAGACAAAAAATATGGATGTAGTTTACAGCTTGGCAGCGATTCAGAACGCTATCACTTGTTTTACAACTCTTTCTTCGAGCATAAAAAGCGTTAAAGAAATGGATCAAAAAATTGCTTCCCATGATATACGTGAACATCTACTTGAACTTCAAGAACGTTTATTAGACGCAAAAGGTCAAATGAGTGAATTAATTTACCAAAATCAAGAACTGAAGCAACAACTCACAATAAAGAAAGAGATTTTACATCAAGAAGATGGAAATATTTTATGGAGGGTAGTAGATGGTCAAAAGAAGGGTCCATATTGTTCTACATGTTATGGTGTCGCAAGTAAATTAATACCTTTAAGTGAAATTTGTTTGGAATCTTGGAACTGTCCTCATTGTAAAAATCATTATCGTACCCACCAGTGGAAGTCAAATCAAAAAAAAGGATTGGAACAGCTAAACAATTACTATAATCGAAATGTTTTAAGATAATAAGCGATATCCAATTTTTTTTTAATTGATTGTTTAATGTAATCATATAATTACGCTGGAAGAAAGTGAGCTATTCCGCTAGATCAAATAGAATTACCTTAACTATTTAAATGGAAATTTTATCCTCTTTAGCTCGCTCTTCAGTTGCTTTTGATTTCATTATTTCTATTTTAACTTTGATTATAATCATCTTGAATAATATTTTTAATTACTGAAATCTTTAAAAGAAAATCATTTCTAATGAGTACCTGTTTGTATTGAATCAGTTTAAATAAAAAAAGATTAGGGGTTTACACAAATCACTGATAATGTTAATTTTGTATCTTTATTTGAGCCGTTTTATAAAATTTAGGTATGTGATGATTTTTAAGAATGTTACTAATGGTATTTTAACTTTAACTTTGCTTGTTTTTTTTATTTCTTGTGAGCCGTCAGGTTCTGGTGTTCAAAATAATTTAAATGTAGAAGATTTCAAGAAATTAAATAATCAAGTTGATGAATTAAATATTGAAATTGCATTTTTGAAAAATGAGGTTGTTAAGCAAAAAAAACAGTTGGAAACCTGCAATCTATCTGATGAAGTTGATAAAATAAATTTGAAGATTGAGAGTATAAACAATAACCATATAGAGTTCTATTTGGATTTTTTCAAAAATCAGTTAAAAAAGTCGCTTGTTTTTAATGTAAAAGATTGTAACGGTTTTAGTACTTTGGATTCATCGTTAGGTAGGTTATTTATTTCACCTAAAGAAGTTAAGTCTCATTTAGATGGTCATAAAATCATTTTATCAGTCGGTAATCCTTATAATGCTGTTTTAACCAATCCAAAAATTAAATTAAGGTGGAATCGACCTTGGAAGTTTGAAATAAATGAATTAAGTTTTGAAAAACAATACATAAATTGGGAGAATTCCTTTAAAGAAAAAGAATTTAATCTATTAAAAGACTTCAAAGCAGGTTCCTGGACAGAGGTCGAATTGTTTATTTCCCCTTCAGATCCAAGGGATTTAGAAAATGTAGAAATCTCTATAGATATTTCTACTGTACGACTTAGCACAAATTAGTAGGGATTTATGAAATTTATTATTATTTTATTTGTGAGTTTATTAGTGATTTCTCCTATATGTGTTGCATCAGATAAATTAGAGCTTAAGTACTCTAAAGAAGAGTTAAACGCGATGGATAAGTGGAAGAACACCACAATGAATGAACTGATTTCTGATGCGCTTGATGGCGATGCTGTTGCATTGCATATGGTTGGTCTTGCGTATCTTTATGGAATGGGCGGTTTTCCTATTGATGTAAAGCAAGCAGATAGATATTTCGCAACATCGGCTTTACTTGGATTTGCTCCTGCTATCGATAAAGTCAAAAGTATATATTTAGAGGATAAGACTAATCCCTTTTTATTTTTTGTTTATCTTAATTTGACAGCTTCTTCTGGTCACCATGAATTTACTATGGCTTATCATTTCCAAAGAAGACGTGTAATTGAAAAATGCGGTTTGTCGATGGCAAATGAAATAGAACGAATTGCAAATGAAAAAAGAATGAAGATTTATCAAGCCGCAGATCAGCTTGCAGAATCAGAAGACAAGATGAGAACCACATTTAATTGGCTCTACATTGAAGAAGGAATCGTTGGGGAAGATGTCCAATATGGAATGGATTATTGGGAAAAATTCGTTAATAAAACTCCTAAAACGGTACACTAGGCATGAGTTTACAAGACAAGTTGATTAGAATCAGCGAAAAAGGCTTTCTAACCACTTATCACGTCGACACGATAGACAGTACTTATTCTAATATTTCTGTCATTGATATAGATTTTTTAGCTGAAAATGAAATGCATGAATTTTTTGAAGCTTCTGATCTTTTTGAGAAAGTTAAAGTGCATTTGAAAGAAGGAACTTATTTTTCAGTGTTTAAGGACTCATTAGGGTGTGAATATTGGACTACTGAGATTTTGCCAGAACAGGAGCAGAGAAAAATCGATAAAGACTTGAAAAGAAAACAGTTCATTTCAAAATATTTATCTTGTTTGAGGAAGCATGGGGATACAATTATCATTTTAATGACAATCATCGCAGCGACTTTGTGGATAAAATTAAGTTTTTGAATCTCGATAAATCTTTTACCTTTAACGAAAGTGAAGAATTTTATGACTTAATTCAAAAATGTTTTAAAATTCGTATGCAGAATAGATCAAAATTGAAAGCTAAATTTATTCTTAATTTAATAACAGATTCCTTGTATAAAGAGCAAGACTATCGTTTCAATACCGACATGAAAGAGACGTTCTTGCTAAAGGTGAATATGTAAATAAGTAGCCGTTACCTTAGATGCCTTATATACAAAAGGAATTCTTAAAGATGCGGATACTTCGGTAAAGCCAATTCAGGCTTCTATGCTTAGCAGAGAATTTATTGAATATATTAAGATTTTGTGTAAGCAAGCTTAATCAAAAAAGTCGTTGGTAACACATTTATTTAGAGTGAATTTTAAGACAATATAGCAAAAAGGAAAATTAATTTATTTAAAAAAAGTGCCCCTATATGGTACAATTAAAATATTACTGAATGTTACCGAATATTACTAACAGAAGAATTTGAAGAATGGCTGGAAAATGAAAGTCCTCGTTCTCAATATCAGATTGATGGACGACTAGCAAAAATTAAGTTAGATGGTTATTTTGGCTCCAAAAAATCTGTGTCCAAAACGGACAAAGGCAGTATGAGAAATAGTGTGTGGGAGCTTAAATTCAACGATGGAAGGCGTATCTATTACGCCTGTATTCCAGATAAGAATCTCTTACTATTATTAGGAGGCAATAAAAATGGACAAGACAAAGATATTGAAAAAGCAAAAAACATCTTTATCAAAAAAACAAAGCCCAAAGATAAAAAGAATTAATATGAATAAAAAATTACAGGATGGAGAGCGTGTCCTTAAGGACGAAAAAGGATTGAAAGACTACAATCCGGTGGCAAATCTTTTGGATACTAAAAAAATGGGGGCTGCTGTTATGGAGTGCCTCATTGAAAACGATACCGAAGGTGCTTTGGAAATCTTAGAAAATTACCTATATGCAGTAGATAGAACTCAGTTTTTAAAAGATGCTAAAATTCCTCGGTCTACAGCTTATAATGTATTCAAAAGAAGAAACCCAACAATAAAAACACTCGCTAAAATTATGTATGCTTCAACACATACTTAAAATTATTTGATATATTAGGTTTTCAGTTTAGATATCACTGTCTCAGTTACTTTTAAAAAAGGTTTTAAATGAGCATGACTAATAAATAAAACTTAGGCTACTATTTAGATCTTAACTGGACTTATACAATTGAAATGGATTCGATTGAAGGTGAAAAGTTTTATGTTATTCGTGTTAATGAATTACCTGGTGTTTGTACTGATGCAAGTACCATTGAAAAAGGCATGAAAGATATAAAAGACGCTATCGAACGTTCAGTAGAATTATATCTTGAACAAGGGGATGAAGTACCTGAACCAATTCGAAAAGAAAAGTTCAAAAGGTCATAAAGGTGGTTAATAATTAAATATTATGGGTTGGTGTTAGATTTATGTTCTGACAATTTAGAATTGTGAGCATATAAAAGATTTAATATGCAAAGCTACTGCCCAATTTCATAAAGAAAATCGGGTGACATGTCTGCTCCGTTTTCCCATGTAATGGTATCTAAATCTTCATCTAGTTTAAATGTTCGAAAATAAGAAGGTGCTTTAAGAGGTTCGAATATTTCGCCAGTAAGATGTTGTTCCAAGTCGACAATTTTAATTTCATTGTTTTCGAAGGTTAATTGAATTTTATATCCTTCTATATATTTAGCATTTTTTACAACATGCATAATTGTACCTAACATAACGGTTCAATTTTATTTAATGGTTTCAGATTTACAGCTAATTCCCAATCTTGCTGTAATTCTTCACGATGAATAAAAGCCCATTCTAAAACAAGAGAAATAACGCGAGAAGGTAAATTACCCTCAATTATTTTTAGCTCTTCAATAGAAAAAACAGCTTTATACTCACCATATTTAACGTGAAAATGAGAAGGGGGGTGATCTTTATAATACATTGTAATAATTATTCCAAGAAATCTACTAATCTCAGGCATATGACCCATTTTCGTTATTTATATTCAAAAAATTTAAGGACTTATGTTATCAGCTTTTTGTGAATGAGTCAAAGATTTTAGAATTTAGATTAATAGTGTTTTTGGTCACATGGTTTTTGTGGGTCTTAAGTGGGTCAGTACACACGGTAAAATGACATGTTGAGGCATGATAAAGCGTTGTTATGAAAGGGGAGTGTGTGCTAGGATTTGTCAGGGCGGATAGGGGTGTGTTATGTACTATCGGGAAGGGGTTTGGGACTTAAAATCCCTCGGGCGCAAGCCTGTGCCGGTTCGAGTCCGGCTCCGAGCATAATAAGACTTAAAGTTCTAACGAACTTTAAGTCTTTTTTTTTAGGTCTTTATTTTATACCAATTATTTATCAATATTTAGTTCCTCCACTTCTTGAATGCCTATCGGGGTTACAGACCCCGATTAAATGCTACGCCATTAAGGCTAGATTTCGAGGGCATGGATATATTGGAGTCTGGATTGACAGTATGATAGTTTTAATTCAAAGAGATAAGGTATCTTTAAAACTATCATACTGTAAAGACTGACCTCGATAAACAGGCTTGGGATTTTATTGCTTTAAAAGATTGTTATGAATTGGTATTTTATTGTTTAATTTATCAATTTTATCAAATATTTTTATGGCAAGACCCAATCGAATTTCTTTACCAGGTGCTACTTATCATGTGATGGTTAGAGGGAATAATAAACAGCCCATTTTTTTCTCAAATGAAGACTACTCTCGTTTTTGCAATTTAATGGAAGATGGCATCAAACAATTTGATCATTCTATCTTAGCTTTTTGTCTTATGAGTAATCATGTTCATTTAGCAATTCAAGTGAATGAAACTCCATTATCTAAGATATACCCAAATTTATAATTTTAAATACAAAATGAGCGGACATCTATTTCAAGGTAGGTTTAAAGCAGTTTTAATTGATAGTAATGATTATCTTAAAGAACTTATACGATATATTCATTTAAACCCGATTCGGGCTAAAATGATAGATGATCCTTTATTATATCGTTGGAGTTCCCATGTTGCTTATTTCAATAAAGATTTTGGATGGCTTGCAAAGGATGTTGTTCTAAAGCGATTTGGAGAAACAAGGTTTTTGGCTAAAACTGCTTTTCATCAATTTGTTATCTCAGGAATTGGTTTAGAGGGTAATATTGATTTTAATAAAGGTTTTTTAGAAGGAATTCTTGGAAATGAAGAGTTTATCGAAGAGGTAAAAAATAAAGATCAATATATTCGAAGCCTAAATATTGGAGATTCTGACGATTTGCAAAAAATGATTTCATTTGTTACTTGTTGGTACGAGATTGACATCAAAAAATTATTAGAAAGTGAAGATAGAAGAACCTCTCATGTGAGAGCTGTAATAGCCTATTTAGTCAGAAAAAATGAACGTTTAAGTCTTCGCGAATTAGCCAACACTTTAAAAAGAAAAGAAAGTGGCATTTGTTATTCTGCAAAGCGTTTAGAGATTAAAGCATGTTCTTCTGTTCAACTTCAAATGGAGTTGGAAAAATTAAAAGATGCTTTTTCTAAAGTTGAAGGTACGGACTAATCGGGGTCAGTCTTTACAGAATTACAGTTTCTGTCGGTACTTAGTGGCAATCTCGGAGAAACTGTCATTCTGTCAATCCAGAGAAAGCGCCGATTAAAATCGGCATAGAGTTGTAGATGAAAGAGCTATACGTTGAAGTTTTAGCAAAACACAACGGCCACGAGTCATGCGCGGACAGTCGAGAGGTTGTACGCGAA
>Ga0335394_10000069_pt1 | contig 93782 bp, 75 predicted proteins | sample MAT03_FD_205741 | JGI IMG/M metagenome (GOLD analysis project Ga0335394, IMG submission 205741) | Freshwater microbial communities from Lake Fryxell liftoff mats and glacier meltwater in Antarctica - MAT-03 (spades assembly) (version 2) ... | reverse complement strand
TGAAGCCACTGAAGGATCTGCCCCCGCCAGGGCGAAACCTGCCGTGACAGGTTTCCCCCATGCACCAGCAGCAGGTTCGCCCGATTGGTCACGCCGCTGACCCGCCAGAGTTCCGCCTCGTTCACGAAGGCGTTCAGTGCCGGGCGTTGCCCCGATTTCAGGCTGAACTCCCCGAACCGTTCGGCTTCCAGGATGTCCTCGACCACCAAGCGCATCGCAACACTCGCCTCGTTCCGCGGACTGAGGACAGCGTCCTGCGACAACGCCGAAGGTTTCGCAAACCGCAGGATTACGGTGTCGCCTGGTTTCGCCGAGAGTTGGTCGGCCAGCGCCCGGTTGAGTCGGACACCGCCGGGAGCTGGCTTCGACCAGAACTGTTGCTCGGCGAGCCAGGCCGCTTCGATCGCCGCGTCGTCCGCAGCCGAGTCCGGCACCGGCGGTCGGCCGCGCCAAAGCGCGAGGCGCATCGACTCCCTCCGTTGCATTTCGCGCGGCGAAAAGGCCCAAAATGCGACCGTGCTGCCCAGGATCTGAACCTGATGGGCGCGGGCGGATCCGTCCTGCCTGACCGCCACGCCCTGGAGCACGAGTGCCCAAGCCCGGGGTTCGCCGGTGCTACCCCAAACCAGATTCACCGCATCGCCAGCGGCGTTCGTCGCCCTGCCAGGAAGTGCATTTTCGAGACGCCCCCCCAAGTCCGCCTGGAACAAACGATCACCCGAGCTGAGTGCCAACTCCACCCCTCCCAGCCGCGCCGCGGCCCGATCCTTGAGACTCTCCCGAACCGAGTCGCCTACCACCAAGGCCCCAATCAGCGCCGCACTCCCGATCAGCGCCCCCAACACCACGCCAAGATGCGACCGCCAATGATAGGCCAACGAACGTCGGATCAGCAGAAATCGTGTCACGCCTGACCCCCGTCGCGAAGTTGTCCTTCACTAAACTCCAGAACCCGCCCCATCTCCTTCGCTAGTTCCATCGAATGCGTCACCACGATCAGCGTCACGCCGTCTTCCCGATGGAGTTCCCTCAGAAGCGCCGCGAGTTCACGGGCGTTCGTGCGGTCCAAGGCCCCCGTCGGCTCGTCCGCCAGCAGGATCTTGGGCTGATTGATCATCGCCCGCACCACCGCCACCCGCTGGCGTTCGCCCCCGGACAATTGCCCCGGCCGATGACCCATCCGATCCCCCAACCCCACCCGGGTCAGCAGCCGTCGCGCCCGCTCAGGCGCCCCCGATCGTAGGGCGCCCTCGTCCAGCGGTAGCGTGGGGACTAGCACGTTCTCAAGGACGGTTAGATGGGGAAGCAGATGGTGCGATTGGAAGACAAACCCGATCTGCCGGTTGCGCACCTGAGCCAACCCGGCTTCATCCAGAGCGCCCAAGTCCTGGCCATCCAGAAGCACCTTTCCCTGATCCGCCCGGTCCAGAGTTCCAAGAATGTTCAAAAGCGTGGTCTTTCCCGAACCCGAAGGCCCGACGAGCGCCACCGACTCCCCCCGATGGACCGTCAGTTGGACGTCGCGCAGGACGGAGACAGGCTTGCCGCCCTCCGCACCCGCGTAGTTCTTGCCCACCCCATGAAGTTCAAAAAGGACCTCGTTGCCCGGCATGCCTCCAACCTTGGCAGGGATCGTCCCAGCGCAAGCCAAAAGTCGAATCGATGCTATGCCGACAGCATCTCCGCCGCTCGCACCGTGTTCCGCATCAGCATCGCGATCGTCATCGGACCGACCCCGCCCGGATTCGGCGTGATCTTGCCCGCTACCGGCTGCACCGCCGCAAAATCCACGTCCCCCACCAGCCGCGACCCGTTCTTCGCCGTCGGGTCCGGAATCCGGTTCACCCCCACGTCGATCACCACCGCGCCGGGCTTCACCATGTCCGCCGTCACGAAGCGCGCCACCCCCAGGGCCGCAATGACGATATCCGCCCTCCGACAGTGCCCCGCAATGTCCGCACTCCGGCTGTGGCAGATCGTCACCGTCGCATCGGCGTGCCGGTCTTTCTGGACCAGGATCGCCGCCATCGGTTTTCCCACGATGTTGCCTCGCCCCAGGATCACCACGTCCGCACCGGCAATCTTCGTCCCTGAGCGGATCAACAACTCATGAACCCCACCGGGCGTGCACGGAACAAACCCTCCGGCATCCCCCAGCATCAGCCTCCCCACGTTCACCGGATGGAAGCCATCCACGTCTTTTCGGGGGTCCACCGCCGTAAAAATCGTGGGAGCGTCGATCTGCCGGGGCAACGGAGCCTGGACCAGGATGCCGTGGACGGCTCCGTCCGCGTTCAACCGTCCCACCAACGCGAGAAGGTCCGCCTGGGAAGTCGCGTCCGGGAGAACGTGCGTGGTAGACTTCAAACCCAATTCACCGCTCGTCCTCTCTTTCATCCCGACATACACCTTCGATGCCGGATCTTCCCCCACGCGGACAAAGGCGATGTGGGGTTGAATGCCGCGAGCTGCCAAGGCCTCCACGCGATGGCGTGACTCCCTGTTCAACTCGGCGGCGATCGCGCGACCGTCGATCAGATTGTCCATGGCCCTCGACCTCCAGTCAGGATCAGCGCACCGCTTCGATGGTCTCCACGTCCAACAATGGGATGTGCCGCCAGACGGAGCGCCGATCCAGATACTCCCGGCCCGTCACAATCACCACCCGCCCCCGGTACTCGCGGAACGTCTGAGGCCCCGACTGCGGTGCGATTAGGAAATTCATCAATCCCCCGTGACCGCGCATCTTCAAGGCGTAGAACGAGGGCGCGGTGATGTTCACCGGGCGCACCACCACACCTTCGCGCCGGACCCAACGACCCTCCGGTTTTGGTTCCTCAATCGGAACCTCCACAGCGGACTCCGCGTCCACCGCCGACACCGGAGCCGTGGGAGCAGGAACAGGCGTCGGGACGGGCCCAGGTTCCGTCGCGGCCGGCTGGGACGGTGCCGCAGGTGTCGCTTTTGGCGTGGCGCTCGGACGGACCGTGGTGGATTCCGGCGCTGCCGCCGCTCGCGGCACCGTGTCGGAACCAGGCCGCGACACGAATTGCTCCAGCCAGGCATTGTTCGAAAGCGTCCGAGGCGCCGCCTGAGTCGGGGCCGTCCTGCTCACCGTGTTCGTGCGCGCCGACGCAGCGGCCAGAGCATTTGTCCTCGGAGCCGTCGTCGCAGGGGCCCGATTCGTCCCGGCGGTCCCGTCCTCCACCCGCCTCACCGGCGCCACAGGAGCAGTCGCCGCAGCAACAGCTTCAGCGCTTTCCGCCATCCACGCCGCCGGGACAAATCCCGACGATCCCGCCGGTGCCGCCACCTGAACCCACCCATTGGCTGCGGCAGCCAAAATCTTCAGTTGGGTCCCGCGTTTGGCCCGGGCGACAATACCATGTTCATACGTCGGACCCGCGCGAACGTTCAGCAGATCCCCCTTCACCAACCCGGTGGCAGGATCGACGAATTCAGCGCTCGCCCAGGCCGGCGAATCGGGCGGCAGCTCAATTTTCATCCAGACGGGGGGCTCGTCGGCCGCCGGCTTCCGCAGGGTCACTGTTTCGAGAACGGTTACCGCCTGGCCCTTCTTGAGCTGGGTCACGATCTCGCCGACAAAACCCGGCCGGGATCGCACATTCACACGATCCGCCTTGGAATAAGCCGCCGCTGCCCACGCATCGGCATGGACCGCAAAGAAAACGAGAAATCCCGCGGCAAATATCTGCCACGATCGAGGAGTCGTCACGGCGTCAGTAGAGTTTTGAGCTCACCGGGTGTCAATGTCCGCCAACGACCCAACCTCAACTCGCCGAGCTTGATCGGACCAATCTGGGTCCGGACGAGACGCTCCACCTCGAGTCCTTCCGAGGCAAACAGGCGGCGTACTTCCCTGTACCGGCCTTCGGCGAGTTCGATCTCCACCAGACTGCCACTTGGACCCGAGGCGAGAATCTTCCCGTGAACGATCTTCAAGGTTTCCTCGTTGCAAACCACTCCCTTGCGAAACCGCTCCAGCATCCACGGCTCCGCCCGGCCGGAAACCGTCACCAGGTACCGCTTGTGCACGCCATACCGCGGATGCGTCACCCGGAGACAAAAATCTCCGTCATTGGTCAGGAAAAGCAGGCCTTCGCTTTCCCGGTCCAAGCGGCCCACCGGATAGACATTCGACCATTCCGGGGGAAGCAGCTCGCCCACCCGCCGGGCCGCATGGGAATCGGACTGCGTGCAGGTGTAGCCCTTCGGCTTGTGCAGGGCCACGTAGACCTTGCGAACCGGCTTCACCACCTCCCCATCCACCACCACCCGATCCGTCGCTGGGTCGACCCGCGTCCCCAACGTGGTCACCACCTTCCCGTTCACCGATACCCGACCCGACGTGATGAACTCCTCAGCCGCACGTCGCGACGCCACCCCGGCATCGGCGAGCACCTTTTGCAGTCGGATCGGCATGGGAACGGAAGAATGAGGACGAAAAAGAATTCGGGAAATGAAAGGAAACGCGCCTTGGGGGGCCCCCGCCGGCGCGCACATCAATCACCAAGCCCGGGTTGGCGGGCCGGAGAAGCTCGTTATTCGTTCGGCTTCGTCTTGCGCAGGCCCGTCACCCGGTCGCCGTCCTTCCACTGGATGCGTTTCCGCAGGATTTCCACGCGTTCAAACCGCTTCAAGACGTTGCGCTTGGCCCCAAGGGTCGACGAAGAACGAAGGCTGTTATGCTGTGACATAGTATTTCGAAAAAATGGTTGTCCCCGCCCTGGTCGCTACCAAAGCGGGGGCGGCTTGTAACATGCCCAGAAGTCTGCACAACAGGATAATCTGCAAAATCAGGGTTCCACAAACACCGGCATGCCCACCCAGGCCGCCTGTGACAGGAACTCCGCATTCCAATTCGCCAGCCGAAAACAGCCGTGCGATTCGGTCCGGCCGACGTCCTCCGGATGCGGTGTCCCGTGAATCCCATACCCCGGCCGACTCAGCCCAATCCAGGCCGTCCCCACCGGGTTGTTCGGCCCGGGTGGAATCATCAACTTTCGCCCAATCCTTCTCGCTTCAGGCGATTCCTTAAAGATCTCCGGATCGAATCGGTAGTTCGGATTGGGCGCCACCCGGATCACCTTCAACTCGCCCACCGGCCGCTTCTCCACCTTGCGCGCAATGCTGCAGGGGAAATGCGCCACCAGATTCGACGCCGGGTCAAACACCCGCAACGCCTTCTCCGATAGGCTGATCTTCACGAAGCCAGCCCGCCCGCGAAGCGGCGGCAACGCCCCCGCCGGGACCGTCACGGATGTCCCAGGACGCACCCGATACCAGTTCATCCCCGGATTCAACTGCCGCACCAGTTTCGGGTGCGCGTGGTTCTTCTCCGACACCAGTTCCAGGATCGACTCGTAGTCCAACCGCTCCCGACTCGCTTTCCCCAACCACGTCGATGGCACCCAGGTCAGCCGCGCCAAATCCTCCGCCGTCACCACGTAATTCGTCAGTGCCGGCCGACCCAACGACAAACGCGACAACGTCCTCTCATCGATCAACCCCGTCACCGGCAAGCCTTCGGCTTTTTGAAGAACGCGAAGCGCCGCCCGGGTCTGAGATCCGATCACCCCATCAATCGGCCCCACCGAAAACCCACGACGCGCCAAGGCCAGCTGAACCCCCAACACATTGGTCCCCTCCTTCTTCGCTGAAGCCCCTTCGCGGTCCTCCGACGCTCCCGTGCGCGGTGCGGGAGGCGTCTCCAGTCCCGCCACCCCACCCGTCGCCGACGCCGCCCCAGGCACGAGGTTCGGCGTCGGATTGGTCATAAAAACCAACACCTCCGCGGGCGCCGCGATCCGAATCGGGGCTGTCGTTTCCTGCGAACGAACAGGAGGCAGAGTTTCCACCACGGAACCGCGCTCCCGCTCCTCCCGCAGCGTCGGAGAAAAATCCTCGATCTCCTCCTCTTCCACGGTCCCCCACCATTGATCCCACCAGCCTCCACTCCATGACCACGACGGACCCGTCGTGGAGTGGGATCCATAGGCCGCCCGCCACCAAACCCACCCCACCGCACCCGCCACCGCCAACACGAGCAGCCACGACAACACACCCCGCGCCGTGCGGGGCGGGGTGCGGGGCGCGGCTCGGTTGCGGGTGCGACGAACAGCCATCGGCCCCCATTCGTAGCCAGGAACGCCCCCAAAAGTCGAATTCCCCGTGCCCACCAACCATTACGCATGCGTACCTTTTGCAACTCCGCATTTGCACCCGCCCCAAGCTCACCCTAGTTTTGCCCCGTTGTTCATGATTTCATGAGAGCGGTCATCCTCGGTCTCATCGTCCTCGGCCTAGGCGCTGGAGGTTTCGTCTATTGGCGATCCTCCCAGTCCAAAGCGTCCCAGAAATCCGCCGAAGCCGCCAACCAAAGGCCCACCTCCGCCATCGTCGAACGAGGCGCCGTGAACTTCGCGGTCACTGTCGCCGGCGAAATCGGTCCCGCAGAACAGGTTTCCGTTCGCCCCGAAGTCAACGGTCGCATCAGCGAACTGCCCGTCGACGTCGGCGACCAGGTCAAGAAGGGCTCCCTGCTCTTCGCCCTCGACGACCGCGACCTCAAACTCGAGGTCGAGACCCGACAGAAACAGGTCGAGAACACCAAGCTCCAGCTCGACAAGTCCCGCATCGACATGGACCAGGCCAAACGCGACTACGAACGGGATCAGGAACTGTTCGAGGCAAAACTCCTCTCCGAACAGGCCTACGAGGCCAGCCGCCAACGCCACGAATCGTCCATCAAGGATCATGAGATCGCCCTCAACGCCATCGAACGATCCGAAAAAGACCTGGCCCTCACGGAGGAACGCCTCTCCCGCGCCCGGATCATGGCGCCCTTCGACTGCACCGTCCTGACCCGCCCCGTCTCCTCCGGCCAGGCCGTCTCCGGCTCCGGCGGATTCAACAGTGGCACCGAGGTCCTCACGATCGCCGACCTCAGCGCCATGGTGATCAATGCCCACGTCAATCAGGCCGACGTCACCCGCCTCAAGAGCGGCATGCAGGTCAATATCGAGGTCGACGCCGTCCCCGGCCTCGAGGTCCAGGGCGAGGTCGAGCGCATCGCTCCCCAGGCCACCCTCCGCAATAACATCAAGGGTTACGCCACCCGCATCGTGCTCAAAGAAATTGATCCGCGCGTCCAACCCGGCATGACCGCCAGCATTTCCATCCCTGTTTCGGCCGCCGACGACGTTCTCACGGTCCCGCTCACCGCCGTCTTCAGCGAGCAGGGTGAACGCTACGTCTTCGTCAAATCCGGCGAATCGTTCGAACGCCGCACCGTGGTCGTCGGGATCTCGGACCTTTTCAAGGCTGAGATCAAATCCGGTCTCGCCGAAGGCGAGGTCGTTTCCCTCGAACAACCGGCTGGAATCCCTCCACGCGCCCCAGGCGGACCTGCCCTTGCCCAAGCCGCCTCCAGCACCCCCGCCAAGGCAGCCGCCCAGGGACCCGCCAAAGCAGCTGCTCCGGCCGCCCCGACAGCCGCCACCAAGACCACCCCCACCCGGCCCGGCACCTGAATCGGATTTCGAGCGCCGCCGCCCGCCCGCCCCGCTTCAACCCGCCTCTCCCCAGGACGTCGCCATGCCCATGCTCGAACTCCGCGACATCACCAAGGTGTATCACCTGGGGGGCGAAGAAATCCGCGCACTCGACGGCGTCAGCCTCGACATTGACGGCGGCGAGTTCATCTCCATCATCGGCCCTTCCGGCAGCGGCAAGTCCACGCTGATGCATATCCTCGGGTGCCTGGATTCCCCGTCCACCGGAACCGTCCGCCTCGATGGCACCGAGATCCAGGGGGCCTCCCCGAGGGAACTCGCCTTGGTACGAAATCGCAAAATCGGGTTCGTGTTCCAGTTTTTCAACCTGCTTCCCAAGCTCAGCGTCCTCCAGAACGTCGAGCTCCCGATGATCTACGCCGGCATGTCCTCTCGGCAACGGTACGAACGTGGCATGGCGGCCCTGAAGACCGTGGGTCTGGAGAACCGCTCGAAACACCGTCCCTCCCAACTCTCCGGCGGCCAGCAGCAACGCGTCGCCATCGCCCGGGCCCTCGTCAACGACCCCCGCCTCATCTTCGCCGATGAACCCACCGGCAATCTCGATTCCCACACCGGCGAGATGATCCTGGAGACCTTCCGGACACTCCACCGCGAAGGCCGCACCATCATCATCGTCACCCACGATCCCGAAATCGCCGCCCTCACCCCGCGCCGTATCGAGATCCGCGACGGCAAGATCGCCGACAAGCTCGACCCCACTCTCGCCGGTCTGAAACACCTCCCGGCGTCCGACGCCAATTAGCCGGGCAATTCCGCTGGACCGTCCTGCATCTCGCAGGATTTGAACCGTAAGCTCACCGGAGCGTTGCGGTACCCAGCCAAGGTAGATTCTGGAAGCGCATTCGGATCCCGGATCCTGGTGCGCGAAAACCGCGCCATCGCTGGTCGCCACCGTCACCGAGAAATGGAAACCGCCATCGAATGGGTTACGCGCGAGGGCAACCTCGAACCTCATGGTGGCATTCCAGGAAGGAGTTTTTAGCTTGCGGCCCCAATGCCTTGAATCTACAAGCTACAGCAATCCCGCAAAAGCAATTGGAAGGGTGTCCTTTCCGAAGGAGTTGCGTTATCGGCAACGCTCGCTAGGGGAGAGCCCTCCGACTCCGGGTCCTCTCCTTCCCCTCTCTGGCCTTTCGCTCGTCCGATCTCCGCGCCTGGTCCAGATGCCGTTTCCCAGAACTACCGGCGGACTCCCAGAAACTTGACACACACAGGGGTTCCGACCGTCACCTTCCGGCCCGTCGCCTCCAAGGCTCCCGTCTTCGGGTCCACGCGAAACACCACGACCGAGTCCGAGTCCTGGTTCGCCGCCAACAGCCACCGACCCGTCGGATCAATGCCAAAGTTCCGCGGCGTCTTTCCCTGGGTCGACTCGTGTTCGACCAATGTCAGTCGCCCGCGGCGATCCGCCGAAAAGACGATGATGCTGTTGTGGCCGCGATTGGAGCCATACACAAACTTCCCGGACGGATGCACTTCCACATGAGCCGTGGAGTTCCAAACGTCCACACCTTCGGGAAGGGTCGACACGATCTGCTCCGGGGTGAACTCCCCCGACTTCGCCGCATACCGAAAGACACCCACGGTCGAGAGCATCTCGTTGATCACATAGGCGTTCTTCTGGTTCGGACGAAACGCGAAGTGACGGGGCCCCGATCCGGCCGGCAGCCTGACCGCCGGCTCGTCGTTCGGCTCCAAAGTCCCCTTGGCGGCGTCAAAGCGGTAGACCATCAACTTGTCGATGCCGAGATCGGCAACCACCGCGATCCGATTGGCCGAATCCAGATTGATGGAATGCGCGTGCGGTGCATCCTGCCGTTGTGGATTCACGCTCCAGCCCTCGTGCTTCACCACCGAGTGGTTCTCAGTCCTGAGCGAACCGTCTTCCGCGATCGGCAGCGTCGCCACGGTCCCCGCCCCGTAATTCGCGACCAACACCCAATGCCCCGTCTTGTCGACCACCAGATGGCATGGCCCCGCACCGTGACTGGACTGCTCGTTCAATTTGGCAAGCGCGCCGGTGTTGGGATCCACCGCAAAGGCCGTCACCGAACCGCTCTTCTGCCCCCGAAATTCCCCCACCTCATTGGCGGCATAGATGAATTTCCCGGACGGATGAATCGCGAGGAAGGACGGACTCGGGATGGCGGCCGCAAGCTCGGGATCGCTAAGGGCCCCGGTCTCCGTGTCAAACCGGCTCACGTAGATCCCCTGGCTCTTGGCGCCCGTATAGGTCCCGAAATACACCCGCATCTCCTCCGCCCCGAGATCGCCCGCAGCGATGAGCGTGAACGCCGCCGCCGAAAACGCGCCAAGCCGCACCTTCCAAGTCGTGGACATGCGCCGATGACACCCTTCCTCCACCCACAAACTCAAGCGAGGAAACGGCGTGGCCTGAGCCCACCTTAAGTGCGAGGGCTTCGAAACACACCCACGCTAACCCCCCTCCGTCGAATCGAGCCTCCGCTTCAATTGAGATTGCCACTCGGAATCCCCTCCTCCGCCTTTCGAACAGCCCTTCGAAATCCTTCCTGCCAAAATCTGCGAATTAGGAATTGAACTCCTAATTTGCAATCGCTGCTTTGACCCGCGCCGAAACCCGTTGGACAGCATTGAACTAGGCTTTCGTGGTGTACCCGGTCAGGGACAGCTTTCCCCTCGATTCCCAAGGTCGCTTCCATGCGCTCGCCTGGAGGGATATCCCGCGTCTCCTGAGCCTCCTGTAGCGCCGCCAAGCCGACCGGAAGCCGGACCCTCAAAATCTCCGTCACTTCCAAACTCTTCACCCAACCGTCACCGGATCGACGGTGAAGTTCGATAGCGTTGACGAATGGAGTGGATCCGATCACGCCCAAGCCGACTCGCTCGCGCCTTCACCCTCATCGAATTGCTGGTCGTCATCGCCATCATCGCGATCCTGGCCAGCATGCTCTTGCCCGCCCTCGGGAAGGCCAAAACAAAGGCCCAAGGCATCAAATGCCTCAGCAATCTCCGCCAGTTGGGTCTGTCGTGGGTCATGTACATCCATGACAACGACGATCGGCTTCCGCCCAACAACGGCAACCGGCAGGACGCCTTCAACCCCGCCCTCAGCCCCCACTACCCTAACACCTGGGTCGCCGGCTCCCTGGACCGTTCCCCAGGGAATCCCGACAACACCAATCGCGTCTACCTCGAGCGAAGTCACCTTTGGCCGTATCACACCGCACACGAAGTCTGGCGCTGTCCCGCCGACCGCAGCACGTCGCTCCATGGTGGACGCAAGTATCCCCGAACCCGCACGGTCTCCATGAACAACTGGATGGGGAGCAGTATTCGCGGTCCGTGGGAGGGCCAACGGTTCCGAATCTACGATCGCGGCTCCCAACTCCTCAACCCCGGCCCCGCCAATCTGTGGGTCCTGCTGGACGAACGCGAGGACAGCCTCAACGACGGCTACTTCCTCGTCGACATGCTCAGCTACCCCAACCAGCCCCAAAAAGATTTTCTCTACGACGTACCCGCCAGCTACCACAACGGCGCAGGTGGGCTGAACTTCGCCGACGGACACTCGGAGATTCACCGCTGGCTAGACCGACGAACCCGTCCCGTCCTGACGGCCAATTCCGTCGCCCAACACATTCCTACTCCGAACAACGTCGACCTCCAATGGCTCCAGCGACGGTCCACAGCGCCCGAGTGAGTTCAACGCTGGCCTCGAGTCACACTCCCTTGAACCGAACCCGCTCTTGACCTGACTGGGGTAGGTAATCCGTACAGAACAGTTCGAGCTGATCCGGGAAGGGAAGGAATCCGCCCGGGCCCGCCCGGAAGTGTTCCCATGCCACGATTGGGCATGGGACGTCGATTTCGGGCCTCACTCGGAAATGGTCACCTCACGCGAATCTTGATTCTTCACCAACGTCTCCACCCGGTCCCATAGGTGGCAGTTCATGCAGTCGCTTCAGGAGGATTCCGGACGATGAAAGGTGTGCTTCTCCACCTCCGTGGTGAACCGGGGCTCCGTATGGCATCCCGTGCAGGCCCGGGCACCCCGCATCCCTGGCTTGAGCTGGTCATCGGGATCACCCCCATGCATCCGATGGCAGGACAAACACGACATCTTCCCGCGCTGGTAGCAGCCCGAGACCGAAAGACCGGCGAACTCCCGGCCACCCGCCAGAATCGTTCCATCGTCCCACCAAACCTGGCGGAAGAATTCCCGGTTCTTTCGGTACTCCTCCACCCGCGCCGGCGTCGGGTCGGTACGCGGATGCTGGATCACGTACCGGTGCGGCAACTCCACCGCCAATCGAGCCTCGTTCTCGACCCGGTTCCCCAGGGTCGCACGACCCCGGTCCATTGCCGAAACCAGCATTGCCACCGCCAACACGGTGAATCCAAAAATTGCCAAGCGCATCTCGGAAAAGTTCTGTTGACGCCATTCAGCCGGAGGTTCGTTGAGGAAAAGCGGCCCCGGCAAGGCCACCGCCGTCGGCACTTCCTATTCCTTGATCGTCACCGGGCGTTGGTCCTTCGCAGCCACCAGAGCACGCAATCGCTCCTCCAACACCATCCCATCCCCACCGATCAGGACCTCGGGTCCCCGTCGGGAAGGACGTTCCAAATTCAGGGCCCAGGTCTTCTGCGCCTCCCGGGCCGCCTTGCGAAGCGCCGTATCATCCGTCAGGAAATCGTAACGGAAGTTCCCAAAACCAGGAAGGGATCGCAGGCCGCGTGCCACCACATATCGCACGACCCGGTATTCGTCGGCGAGAAGTTCGGCCTGGAAGGGTGCCAGCCAATCGCGCTCCGACGCCTTCAACGCCGGTTCCCAACCCACGTGCCACGCCGTGATCACCCGCTGAGCCGCATGGCCCTTCAAGAGCCAAAGCAACGCCGCCGAAATCGTCCGCTGTTCTCCGTCATCGAGACTTCACCCTGGCCGTACCATTGCGTCATGTGCTCACCCGTCCATGCCAGTGTCTTGTCGAGATGGCAGAGATTACAGGCATTCGGCACGCCGAAGCGGGCACTTGCCGCGATCCGCGGCGACTCGATCTGATGCGACCGGATGCCCTTCAGCAATGCGTAGGTCGTGTGCGGCATGTGACAGTTCATACACTCGCTCCCCGACGATCCCGCAGCATGATGCGTGTGCCGAGCCAACTCGGTCGTGTATTGAGGACCACCGTGGCATTGAACGCATGCCTTGGACGAACCCATCCCTTCCTTCAACTGGTCATCCGGATCGCTATGGTGCATCGAGTGACACGAAAGGCAGGACATTTTCCCCTGGATGAAACATGCCGATGCCGACATCGCCGTGTACTCGCGACCGCCCGCCAGAATGGTTCCGTCATCCCACCAGCGCTCACAGACCCGGTGCTGTGACAGCGAATGCAATGATGGTTCCACTGGGTCACAAACCGCCCCACGTCGCCCGGCCCCCGCATGAAAGCCGCTTCCCGAGGGATCCAGCGCTTGTCCTCTTTCAGGTAAACCAGCGGCAGCGTCTGCAAGAGGCCGCCATACCTCGAACTGGAGACCCAGTAGGTCTGGTAGTGGTGCGATCCCGTCGTCATGACCACCGGTCGTTTGGCCCGGGGAATCTTCGACCCGTCCAACTTCTTTCCACCCTGAACCACGTACATCATCACGTCCGGATCCGGCATCTCCGCCCAGTACCGGCCCCCGTCCTGCCCAACCCGATACGCCAACCCGTCCGACATCACCGTCGTCCCATCGAATGCGCCCATCACGTTCCCCGGCGCTGCCACCTGCGTCATGGTCCGATGAAACGTCCGATGCCACGAGGCGTGTTCCTCCGCGTGGCATTCCCTGCAAACATCAGCCGACACGAAGTTGCCATCCTTTCGGATCGCCGGCAGCCCCCCAACCGAGTCCTCGGGAACCTCGGCCGCCCACGACATGCCCCAGCCACCAAGGACTCCCCAACCCGCGGCGATGAAAAGGAGTCGGCAGACGGCGAGCGTTCGCCGTCTTGCTGCACTCCCAGGTCCGTTCGATCGACGCATGATGCACAATGAAAAAAAGACGCAGGAAGGCCAAGAACCACTTCTAGGCCTCCCTGCGCACCACCAACCAACGCCGCCTGCCCGGCGATGCAGAACAGATGAAACAGACTCACCACTTGGGGGCCTTGGGGAGCTGCCGATGGTCATGCTTCAAGCATTTCCCGGTCGGGCTCCCCAAAGGCTCCAAGTTCAGGTCACTGACCCGCGCGGTAGAACTTCTGACTACCGCTCGGCGTCACCGTCAGAGGCGAGGTCGCACCGGCAACCGCCGTGTAGGGTCCATTGGCCGCATCAGCGCTCTGCAGCGAGCCGGTGAACGTCAGCACCACGTTTCCACCCTGCCGGGCAAGACCCAGCGTCGGCGCCGTGGCCGGAAGGCTGGGCTCCGACACCGTGCGGCGCTTAAACGCCTTGAGGGAGCCGGTTTGGGTGCCGTTCACGAGGGCACGGGTGCCGTTCGCGTTGACGGTGAACCACTCCACACTCGCGCCACCGCCCCCCTCGAAATACTCCAACCGGAACAGGTAGACTCCGGGCTGTTGGACCTGGAAGTAGAACAACGTGTCCGAAGCGCCACGGCCGGCATCGAATTTTCCGAGCCCGAGGAACGAGGGATTGGTGGCATTGCCGACAGTCACGCCGAAGCCGTCGTCGCTGTTGACCACCATCGAGTAAACCCCGGCTGCCGGGATTTCCACATAGGCGAGGGCTTCGCCGGCAATGTTGTCCGTCCCGCCCTCCTGGCCAGGAATGCCAGGGATCAGCTCGTCACCCACGGCTTGCCCGTCGACGGTCGAGGAAGCATTGAAGTTGCCCGCGTCCAATCCGGCCTGCTCGAAGTTCACGGACGGAACTTCGAAGTACCCGTTCGCGTTCTGGTTCGCCGTATCGTGAATGCTCGCTCCAAGTTCGCCCTTCAACTGCCGGTCGACCGTCGCGAGGTTGTTGGCTGGCCGTCCAGCCGCAAGCTGATGGGTCTTCCAACGAATGCCAGCGTCCGCTCCGGTTCCTGGCGCCGTCGCGAGTACGGCAGGAATCGTCGCATATTCCGGGATCTTGAATGACACCGCTTCCACCACTTGCTGAGCCGTCTTGGTGGTGTAGGTCACCGTCAACACGTGCACGGAGCCCGAGGTCCAGGCCGTCGTCGCTTCGTACAAGACATCGATCCGGTCCGGGAGGTCGGTGTCGTCCGCTGCCTTCAGGTCCACGCGCGTCACGGACTTCGCCGTCACGGGAGCACCATCCAACTGCAACTGGACACCCTTGGTCTCGTCGACCGCGAGGTAGCTGTTCTCGGCGATTGCCGCCGTCAGCCCCTGGGGCCGGGGAGAGACCGTCGTGTAGCTCGGCGCGATGAACGACACGGAATCGGTGACCTGCTTCGCGTCCCCGGTGGTGAAGGTCACGCCGACCGTGTGAGACGATCCGGGCGCGAAAATCTTGGGCGACTGGTCGTGAGCCACGAGCACGCGCTCGCCGTCTCGGGTGTCCGTGACGGTGACGGCTTGGCCGTCCAGCGTCGCCGTGATCGGAGCATTGTCGTTGACCGTCTTACCCAGCGCTTCGCTGATGCGGACCGAGAATCCAATGCCGGTCGCCGTGGCTCCCGTGATGAACGGCGGTTCGCCGACCGCCACGTTGTCGATCGCCCACCACCAGTCGTTGGCCGCCTCGATCATCCCGAACTTCAGGGTCAACTTTTGGGCGCCGCCCGGATTGTTCAGCGCGGCAATCGCCGCCTCGTTAATGAACTCGCCGTCTGCTTTGAAGAAATCTCCCGGGGCCTTGTCCCCGGAGTCGGAATCCCATCGGATGATTTCCACTGGCGTGCCGTTGTCCCACTGGGCCGTGATCACGGCCGTCTGGTTGTTGATGGCGCTGCCGTCCTCGGCCACCGGCCAGTTCGCACCACCGTCATCGAAACCTTCCGGACGCCAGGATGAATCAAATGCGAGGACAAGGCTGTTGGCCGCCTTGCCCGCCACGTCGATCTGCGGCGTGCTCAGATAGGAGTTGAAGAAACCCTTCAAGTGCGTGGCATCATCCCATTCATCATTGTCCGCGATCGCCGCCGCTCCGCTCGCGTTGGTGAACTCCACGCGACGCTGGTTGTCGACCGTCGGCCACCACTTGACGTCCGCGAAGGCCCAACCGGCCCATTCCGTGCGGCCGTCGTTGGCGGCATATTCGGGCGTGCCGAATCCGGGCATTCCCGTGTCGTCGATCGACCAACCGCCGGGCGGGGTACGGGTCCAGACCTTCTCGCCTTTGGACGCCTCTTCGACGTTGGGCCCAAGTGGCAGTCCGTCGAAGTTTTCATAAAAGAGCTTCTGCCCATACACGGGCAAAGTGAGGGACGCCGCAACCGCCATGGCCGCGCTAGCCAGCCATTCGCCGTGTCGGCGACGGAATCCGAGTTGTTCAAACTTCATGTCGTTTCGCATTTCGTTTTCAGTGGGATGTGCAGATGGGCTCCGATGAACGTCACCCGTGAAGCCCGGGAATTTCTTAAGGGCCTAACCCTTTTAACTCAAACGCCAACCCGCGTCGCGCAGAAAATTGACCTGGCAGTCACGAGGCTACCCAGGTTCGTCACAGGGACTTCACTCAAGTCACCCGGTTGCAGCTTGCATCGGATACGGGATCATTTCTGCAAGTGCTTCACCACCGCCTCCGTCCGGGTCCGGACCCCGTACTTGCCAAAGATGCGCTTCAGATGACTGTGCACGGTCCAGACACTGATTCCCAGTCCGCTGGCAATCTCCTTGTCCGACAACCCTCGCCCCAGCAGATCCAGCACCTGGATCTCCCGTCCGGAAAAGACAGGCCCGTGGACGTCCGCCACCATCTCCTCGGGCTCAAAGGCGTTCTGAAAGTACCGGCGGATCTGACGGTCCTCCTCCCCGGTTCCACGCGAAGGACCTTCAGGAAATGCCCAAAGCAGGGGCTCCAACAGTCGTGACGGCGGCAGGCGCCTCAGAAAATAGCCGCGGCTCACACCACTGACCGAAGCAAAAATCGCATCGCTGTCGGAGAAAAGGCAGTGGGAGAGGATACGCGCCCCTGACATCGCCGCCCCCAACGACTCAAGTCGTGTCTGCAAAGGGACCGGCGCAAAACCGCGGTTCACTAGGACAACGTCCCAGGAGTCCTGCGGCGAAACTGCCAGGAGGGCCGCCGCGCCTTCGACTCGTGACACCATCGGAGCCTCGCCCAACCAATGGACCAAGGCTCGACGCACCGCCCCATCTTCCTCCAGGACCAAGACCCGCCATCCGCTAGCGCGACCCGAACTCCGTGGTCCTCCCCCCGCCTCCGTCGCGGGGATTCCCAACATCGTCGCATATGTGCACGTCATCGGATTCGCGTGCCAGAAAACCGCCACGGTGACCTCGCAGGATCGTGTCATCTGAAGACGCTCCCACCCCCCCGCCGCCAATTCCGCCCGCAAATCCACCGCCTTGACCTTGGCTTCGTTCTCATCCTCGGTCTCCAGAGCGACCCGCTCAATCCGACCCGCATACGCAAACTCGGCAAAGTACTCGCGCGTCCGACCCGACCTCAAATTGCTCACATACTTCCGTGGCCCCACCTGCAACAATCGAGGACTCCGGTCCGCGGGAACGGAGCTCAGGAAAGGCCTCCCGAAACGCCCACGCCCCACGCCCTCCCATCCGCTCCGAGCCAACTCTTCGTACAAGGCCATCGCCTCCCGGGCCGCCACCCCACGCTCGGATGCCGCCAGGCGCACCGTCTTCCGCTCGCGATCCCACTGGATCTTCACGCACCAACCGGACACCTCCCGCCGGGCACCCCGATGGGTGTAGGTATTGCGAAAGAGCCGCCTCTCCCAGTACTCGACGCTCGATCGATCAACAATCTTGGACACGTCTTGGACACTGTCAGTATCGGGCCAACCTAACAAGCGGGCTTCCCTTTACCGCGCAGCGGAATGCAAAGTGACGTTTCTGTGACATCCGCAAGACGCTTGGGAAAGGGATTGGCCAATTCTCCGCATCGGCTCCCCCGCGATGCCCCCGGTTCGGGCGAGTGGCCCTTTTGTGAAATCCCGCATTAGGGTGACTCTTCGGGTCGGTCCAACGGCATGCTGTGGCGAAAACCAAACGTCACGCATTCCGCTCCAACTGGCCAAGCCAAGTCCGGTTCCCCCCAACGAACCAGACACCTGGCATGGATCGTTCGGACCACGCCGGAAGCCAAAGAACCAACCTAACGCCAATGCATACCAACTCGCGATCCGCACGCGTCGCCCAAACCCGGGGATGGAAATCCCTCCTGCGAGCAGCAACGCTCGCACTCGCCTCCGGCGAGGTTGCCCAAGCCGCCGTCACGGGACAGTGGGACTTCGAAAGCGGCAACCTCAACGCCACATCCGGTCAACCCCTCCAATATGCGGATGGCGCAGGCGCGGAAACGTCCGCGGCGACCGCGTTCGGAACCACCACGTCCTTCGGCATCGCAAACATCGCGGGCAGCGAAGGCAAGGTGATGCGCTTCGGCACCAACACCATTCCCGCTGGCTACAGCCTCCCTGCCCCGGCGTCGGGCAATGGCGGCGGTTCCCAGGTCAATCAGTGGACACTCCTCCTGGATGTCCTTTACCCGGCCGCCTCCAATAGCCGCTTCCGCGCCTTGGTGGAAACCGATGGCGGCAACACCCCGGACGCCGACTTTTTTGTCAACGGCGCTAACGGCGTCGGTATCGGCACGTACGGCGGCACCGTCGCTCCAAACACCTGGCACCGCATCGCTCTCGTGGTCGATGCCGCCAAAGATGAGATTCGAACCTACATCGACGGAAAAACCGCCAGCACTCGGAATGCCGGCGGGGCGGCCGCCATCGACGGTCGCTGGGCCCTCTCTGCGGGCGGCGTCGCCACCCTCTTCGCCGACGACAACGGAGAGACCGCCGGTGGTTACGTGAACAGCATCCAACTGCACAATACCGCCCTCTCCAAGGGTCAGGTCCTCGCCCTCGGCACCGCCACGGCAGCCGGACTCCCGGCCACCCTGCCGCCAGTCCCGTCTTCCATTGAGAAATGGATCCCCGCGGGTGCCTTCGCGAGCCGGACCACCCCGATCGGCGCCTTCATCAGCCCCGGCGATACCACCATCCAGGACAGCACCGTCTCGCTGACCCTCGACGGGGCCGCCGTTGCCAGCCCTGCCATCACCCGGGCCGACGGCCTGATCAAAGTGGAGAAGGCCGGTTCGAGCCTTCCCCTCGGCAAGCACTCGCTCGTCGTCACCTACACCGACAGCGCCGTGGGCCAGAAGAAACTGACCAACGAGTTCACCGCCGCACTGTTCTTCGAAGACTTTGACAGTGTCGTGCTCGGACCCAACAAGGACGAGACGGTCGAAAGCTCGAACGCTTGGACCAACCGCCCGCCATCCGGCTGGACCGTCGACAACAGCAAGTTCATTGCCGTGGTGATCAACCCCGACACCAACCCCGACGGCGACGGTGACGGCTACGCCGACCAGGACGGCATCACCGAATGGGCGGGCTGGAGTTTCGCCAATCGCGAATGGTGGGCCCAAGCCGCAGGTGACCAGCGACGCACCGAGTTCTCGCTGGGCACAGGGAATGTCGCTGTCGCCGACCCCGACGAATGGGACGATACCGGGCATGTTGAGAGCCTCTTCAACAGCGACCTAAAGACCCCCACCATTTCTGTCGCAGGACTCGCCCCCAACAGCGTGACCCTCGCCTTCGCCTCCAGTTGGCGCCCCGAAGCCAAGGACGACGGACTGCCCAAGTTCCCGGTCGATGATGCGGGCGCCTTTATCAACAACCAAACGGCCCTCATCACGGCCTCCTTCGATGGCGGCGCCCCGATCCAGCTCCTGAAGTGGGACTCCGTCGATGGCAGCCCCACCTTCCATGGGGATTTCCCCAACGAATCTGTCCTCCTGTCCGTGCCCAATCCGGCCGGCGCCCAAAACATGGTCCTCACCTTCAGCCTCCTCGAGAGCGCCAATGACTGGTGGTGGGCCATCGATAACCTCGCCGTCAGCGCCGGCGCTGCTCCGCCGGTGATTTCCACTCAGCCTGCCGGCTTGGAAGTCGCCGAAGGGGCCACCGCCAGCCTGACCGTGGCCGCCACGGGTGAGGCTCTGACCTACCAATGGTTCGAGGGCCAGGGCACCGGCAAGACCGCCGTCGCGGGGGCCACGTCCGCCTCCCTCGCGCTCGCCGCAGCCAAAGTCGAAGACGCCGGCTACTACTCGGTCGAGGTCAAGAACTCCATCGGTACCGTCAACAGCGGCATCGCCAAACTCACCGTCCTCGCCAAGAGCGAAGGGCGCATCGTTCTCCTGACCGAGAACTTTGAAGGACTCACGCTCGGACCCAATATCGACGAAGGCGTCGCTGGCGAAGCGGTCTGGACCAAGACCGGCCCGGCCGGCTGGAGCATCGATGACACCGGCGTCCCCGGCGTTGGAACCGATCAGGACGGCGTCACGGAATGGGCCGGCTGGAGCTTCGCCAACCGCGAATGGTGGGCGCAAACCGGCGGCGACCAGCAACGCACGCGCTTCACCAAAGGCACCGGCACGTCCGCCATCGCCGACAGCGACGAGTGGGATGACGTCGGACATGCCGCCGGCAACATGGCCACCTACCTCAAGACCAAAGCCATCTCCCTCACCGGAGCCAAAGCCAACTCCGTGATCGTCCAATTCGATTCGAGCTGGCGCCCGGAAGCTCCTCAAAAGGCCGTCGTCACTGCCGCATTCGACGGAGGCACCCCGATCGAAATCGTCGGTTACGACTCCGATCCCAACAACCCGGCCTACCGTCCGGACGAGGTCAACGAGACCATCGCGGTCCGGGTCAACAACCCGAGCAGCGCCAAGGAACTGGTCCTCACATTCGGCTACTTCGACACCCGCAACAACTGGTGGTGGGCCTTCGACAACCTCAAGGTCATGGCGGACCCCGCCCCCCTCTTCTTCGAAGACTTCGAAGGACTCGTCCTCGGGCCCAACGTCGAGGAAGGCATCACCACCGGCACCGGCGCTCCGAAGCCCGAAACGGCCGTCTGGACCAAAACCGCTCCCGCAGGCTGGAGCATCGATGACTCGGGCGTTCCCGGCAAAGGCACGGCCAACGACGGCGTTGTGGAATGGGCGGGTTGGAGCTTTGCGAAACGCGAATGGTGGGCCGCCACCGCGGGCGATCAGCAACGCACCGGCTTCCTCAAGGGCACCGGCACGGTCGCCATCGCCGACAGCGACGAATGGGACGACCTTCCGAATCCGGACGGCAACGCGGATCCCGCGCTGAACTACCGCACGTTCCTCTCGACCAAGGCGATCGATATCTCCGCCCAGGCGGCCGGAACGCTCCACCTCAAGTTCGACTCCAGTTGGCGTGACGAGGAACCCCAGACGATTAACGTCCGGGTCTCCTTCGACGGAGCTGCTCCGGTCGAAGTCCTGCGCTGGGAATCGGGCGAAACATCCCCGAACTTTCACAACGACGCCGTCAACGAGAGCGTCACCGTTTCGCTCGCCAATCCGGCGGGTGCGAAATCGATGACGATCACGTTCGGCTACTTCGATTCGTACAACAACTGGTGGTGGGCCATCGACAACATCGAGGTCTCCGTCGGTGCCGCAGTCACTCCGGCTCCGAAGCTCTCCTACCAGTTGGCTGGCGGTCAGCTGACCCTCATGTGGACCGGAGCGGGATTCACCCTCGAGGAAAACACCTCGGTGGCGAACACCGCGGGCTGGACGGCGGTCGCGGGAGCCGGTGCCAATTCAGCCACGGTTCCGGCTGGCACAGGATCGAAATATTATCGCCTGAAAAAGTAACAAGGCACTGAACCAGGCCACGTGTAGTGTTTCTTGCGGAGCCGGGGCGTCTCATCGCCCCGGCTCCGTTTGCTCCAGAAAAGTTAAGTCGTCGTACCCATGAAAGTGCTCTCGGCAAAGTACCTGCACTCTCGACCCAGCTCACGTCGGGGTTTCACCCTGATCGAACTGCTCGTAGTGATCGCCATCATTGCCATTCTGGCCTCCATGCTCCTTCCGGCTCTCGCCAAGGCGAAAGAGAAAGGTCGGCAGGCAAAATGCATCAACAATCTCAAGCAGATCGGCCTCGCGACCACCATGTACGCCGAGGACAACAACGAAGTTTTCCACAACGTCGGGGGTGCCGCCCCAAACCACGGTCAGTGGACCACCGCCCCGCGCAGCACCGCTCTCCTCGCCTCCAACGACCCCCTCGCCTACTGGGGAATTGCCTACTCCAAGTACATCAGTACCGCGGGAAGCAATTGGAACTGGCAGGGCGCCCAGACGATGTTCCGCTGCCCCACCGCCAAACACGTCGATGAATGGCGTGAAGAGGGCAAACGCTTCGCGGCGGAGTACTGGCTCAATTCCTCCATCGGCATCAACTCCTACGTCCTCCAGAGCCCGGATGGCGCCAGCGGCCCCAGGCGGCTCACTGGCTTCATTTCGCCTTCCACCACGATTTTCGCCCAGGACGCCGCGGAACAGAAGATGGAGGGTGCCTCGGATAGTCTCGGTCTATTCCCCGGACAAACCGAGTGCCTCACCCAATGGAAATATGACCTCGCGAGCCTCTACCCAGGCATCAAGATGGAATTTGAATGGTACCGCCATAACCAGCGCTGCGACACCATCTGGCTCCCTGGCAATGTCTCCAGCATCAAGTACTCCAAGCGCGGGTACGATTACCGCTGGTATACGGGCGAGCAACCGGTCGAAAACCCCCGACTCTGAGTCGGTCTTTCTTCCTCCCATGATCCGACTCCCCATCGCCCCGTTCGCGACCGTCGCCATCGCCATCGCCATCGCCATCGCCATCGCCTGCGCCTCCGGGTGCACCAAGGAACAACCCCTCGCAGAAGTCACCACCGCCCAGATTGTTGCGGGCGCCCCCGAAGCGTTCAAAGGCTCCCCGACTGAAGTTCAAACCATGGCCGCCGAAGCCGTCGACGCCATCGGTAAGCAGGATTACCCCACGGCGTGGGATCGCCTGCAAACCCTCAACGGCACCCCCAACCTCACCGATGCCCAGAAGGAATTCGTCGCCGCCAGCATCGCCACCGTCGGCGCCGAAATGAACAAGGCCGAGGAATCCGGCAATGAAGCAGCCCAGGAAGCCCTGAAGTTCCATCGGGCCAACAAGTAATTTGAGGCAGCGGCGATGCCTCGCGTCGCCCATGCCGTCTCCTTTCGCCGCCGGAGTAGGCGGCGGATTCCGGAGCCGGGGGTTGAGTGTTAAACCGTGTGTCACTCCGCCCCCGGCTCTGCTCTCCGCCAAACCCCACCGCCCTCGCGACCTTCTCCGTCAACACTCATCCAGACATGCGCCCGACCCTTCCCTCTTCCCACGACAAGGTCCTCTTTACCCCAGGCCCCCTCACCACCAGCCTCGCCGTCAAACAGGCCATGCTTCATGACGCCGGTTCGTGGCACTGGGAGTTCAACGACCTCGTCAAATCCATCCGCGACCGCATTCTCGCCCTCGCCCACCTCACCACCACTTCCGGGTGGGAGTGCATCCTCCTCCAAGGCAGCGGATCCTTCGGCGTCGAAGCCGTCCTCGCCTCCATCATTCCCCCCAACGGCAAGGTGCTCGTCCTCGCCAACGGCGCCTACGGCGAACGCGCCATCATGATGCTCCAGCACCACCGCACGCCACACACTGTCCTGCGCACCCCTGAGAACACCCCCCCCTCCCCCGCCGACCTAGATCGCACCCTCGCCGCTGATCCCGCCATCACCCACGTGGTGGCCATTCACTGCGAAACCACCACCGGCGTGCTCAATTCCATCGAAACCCTCGGACCCGTCGTCCGCGGTCATCAGCGCGTCTTCATCGTCGATGCCATGAGCAGTTTCGGCGCGCTCCCCATCGATTTCGAAGCCAGCGCCATCGACTACCTCGTGTCGTCCGCCAACAAGTGCATTGAAGGCGTCCCCGGTTTCTCGTTCGTCATCGGTCGCCGCGCGCATCTCGAGTCCACCGCGGGTTGGGCCCGCAGCCTGTGCCTGGACCTGCTCGGCCAGCTCAAGGGCTTCGATAAGAACGACCAGTTCCGTTACACGCCACCCACCCATGCCATCCTCGCCTTCGATCAGGCGCTCAAGGAACTCGAACTCGAAGGCGGCCCAACCGGCCGCGCGAACCGCTACCGGCGCAATCACGAGGTGCTACTCGCTGGAATGCGCCGCATCGGCTTCCGTTCGTATCTCCCTCCGGAGGTCCAGAGTTGCATCATCACTTCCTTCCTCTTCCCCCAGGACCCGCGATTCACCTTCGACGCCTTTTACCGCCGCCTGAGCGACAAGGGTCACATCATCTATCCCGGTAAAATCAGCCAGGCTGACACCTTCCGCATTGGGTCCATCGGCCGAATCTTTGAAGCGGATGTCCGCTCCCTGCTCAGCGCCGTCGCCGAAACCGTCTCGGAGATGGGCCTGCAATTCCTGCCGCCACAAAACTGACGGACCTGCCAACGCCGCCACCACCCATCCCTGACCACCGAACCGTCGCCCCATGGGGGCGAATCCCTGAGACTTGATCCCCAGTTCGTCCCTCCATGCCCACCCCCTTCACTGTCAACGGTCGCACCTACAACCCTCCCGCCCGCGCCGTCGTCGGCATCTGCCTCGACGGCTCGGCCGATGAATACCTCGATGCCGCGCTCGTTCGCGGGCGCATGCCTCACCTCGCCCGGATTACGCTGACCGGCCATCGAGGATTCGCCCGCGGGGCCATGCCCAGTTTCACCAACGTCAACAATTCCTCGATCGTCACGGGTGTCCCGCCCGCCGTTCACGGCATCGGCGGCAACTTCTTCTTCGACACCACCTCCGGCCAGGAAGTGATGATGAACTCGGCGACCTTCCTGCGCGCCGACACCCTCTTCCCCGCGGCTCAAAGTGCCGGCCGCAAGGTCGCTGTCATCACCGCCAAGGAGAAACTCCGCGACATCTTCGCCCATCGCCTCATCGCCACCGGGGGCATCGCGTTTTCCTCCGAAAAGGCCGGCTTCGCTCAACCGGAATCCCACGGCATTGGCGGCGTCGAAGCCCTCGCGGGACCCACCCCGGCCATTTACTCCGGCGATGCCTCCCTCTATGTGCTGCGCGCGGGTGTCGCCCTGCTTCGACGCGGTCTCGCTGATTTCCTTTACCTCAGCACCACGGACTTCATGCAGCACAAGTTCGCGCCCGAAGCCCCCGAGGCGGTGGCGTTCTACGCCGGCATCGATGAAGCGCTTGGCCAACTGCTCGATCTGGGTGCTGTGGTCGGAATCACCGCCGACCACGGTATGAACGCCAAACAGAACCCGGACGGCTCGCCCAAGGTCATCTACCTCGAAAGCGCTCTCGACTCCCACTTTGGTCCCGGTTTCCGCGTCATCCTGCCGATCACCGATCCCTACGTGGTGCACCACGGTGCCCTCGGCAGTTTCGCTCAGGTCCATCTCCCGACGTCAGCCCAACCCGGAGTCACCCCGGGGTCCGTCGTCCGCTGGCTCATGACGCTTGCCGGGGTCAGCGAAGCGCTCGAACGCGACACCGCCGCCCGGCTCATGGAACTTCCGCCCGACCGCATGGGCGACCTCGTCGTTTGCTCCGCACGCGACGTGGTTCTCGGTCGAACCCCCGCTTACCATGACCTCAAGGTCATCGAAGGCGGCCTCCGCTCCCATGGCGGACGCTACGAGGAAATGGTTCCCTTCGTCTTTTCCCACCCACTGCGCCCGGAATACGCCCGCCACGCCGTCGCCGACGTGCGGAACTTCGACCTCTTTGACTTCTGCTGCAACGGCACCACCGTCGCGTGAACCATGAAGACAGCATCGCGACTATTCCTCGCCTCCCTCGCGATCGTTGGTCTCGTTTCGTTTCTCCTTCTGCGTGACGACCGCCCGGCGCGGCCCGGCGCAGGCGGCACTGCATCGTCGCTGCTCCTGTACTGCGCCGCCGGTTTGAAAACTCCGGTGACCGATGTGGCCGCCGACTACGAACGCCGCTTCGGCGTCCGGGTCGAGATCCAGTACGGCGGCTCAGGCACACTGCTCAGTAACCTTCGCGTCGCCCGCCGCGGCGACGTTTTCCTCGCCGCCGACACCGACTATCTCTCCATCGCCCGTTCCAATGGACTGGTCGCGGAGATCCTCCCGGTCGCCCGCATGACGCCCGTCATCGTCGTCGCAAACGGCAACCCCAAAGCCATACAGAATCTGGCCGACCTTCAACGCGCCGGCGTCTCCGTCGCCCTTGCCAATCCCGACGCCGCCGCCATTGGCCGGTTGACGCGCGCGGCTCTCGAACGCGCCGGCCTATGGGAGACGTTCTCGACCCAGGCCAAGGTTTTCAAACCCACCGTCAACGACGTCGCCAACGACGTGAAGCTCGGCGCGGTCGATGCCGGCATCGTCTGGGACGCCACCCTTCACCAATACCCGGAACTCGTCGCCGTCCCCGCCAAGGAACTCGCCCAGGACGCAGGCCACGTGGCCATGGGGATCTTGAAATCCTCCAGCCAGCCCAGCGCCGCCCTTCATTTTGCCAGGTTCCTGTCGGCCCACGACGGCGGATTGCCCTCCTTCGCCAAGGCCGGCTACCAGGTGGTGGACGGCGATGATTGGAAGCACCAACCCGAGGTTGTGCTCTTCAGCGGCGGCGTGAATCGCATCGCCATCGAGGACACCCTGAATCGTTTCGAAGAACGTGAAGGGGTCCGCATCACCCGGGTCTACAACGGTTGTGGCATTCTCACCGCCCAGATCCGCGCCGGCCAACGTCCCGACGCCTACTTCGCCTGCGACGTTTCCTTCATGACCAACGTACAGCAGCATTTCCTTCCCTCGGTGGAACTGGCCCAGACCCGGATGGTCATTCTCACCCAGAAATCGAACCCACGGAACCTCCGGTCGCTGGCGGACCTCGGTGCTCCCAACCTCCGGATCGGGGTGGCGAATGAGGAACAAAGCGCCCTGGGCGCTCTCACCGCGCGGCTGCTGCGCCAGGTCCGGTTGTACGACACGATCCGGCCGAATATCGCGGTCCAGACGCCCACTGCCGATCTCCTGGTCAACCAGTTGCGCGCCGGCGCGCTCGACGCCGCCATCGTCTATCAGGCCAACACCAGCCAGGTCCGTGAATCGCTCGACGTCATTCCCATCGACGCCCCCGAGGCTCTCGCGATCCAGCCTTACGCCATCGGTCAGTCGTCCCAAAACACGTTCCTCATGTCACGGCTCCTCGATGCCCTCGTTTCCGCCGACTCCCAAAAACGGTTCGAGGAAGCCGGATTCGCATGGCGCTCCCCGGCAGGTCCCGCCGCGCCATGACCGTGGCCCCATCCTCCACGCCCGGCCCCTCGATCCCTCGGGACCCCACCCGCGCCGACCGCGCCTTCCTGCTTGCGCTCATCGTGCTCGGCGGAAGTTATCTTCTGGTGCTCGGCGCCATGCTGGTGGCGGACGCCTCGTACACTTCGCCCTCTCACCTGTGGAAGGCGCTGCGCTCGCCCGAGATCCGGTACGCCATCCACCTCAGTTTTCTCACCTGCACCCTGACCGCCATTCTCTCGGTGTGGGTCGCCGTTCCCATCGGTTACCTCATGGCCCGCTGGCGTTTTCCAGGACGCGCCCTCGTCGATGCACTGCTGGACATTCCGATCGTTCTGCCCCCGCTCGTCATCGGTCTGAGTCTGCTCATCCTCTTCCAAACCCCGCCAGGCCGCGCCATCGAACGGTTCATCCCCGTCACGTACGCCATCCCCAGTGTCATCCTCGCCCAGTTCATGGTCGCCTGCGCCTTCGCCGTCCGGACCATGCGCGCGACCTTCGACCTGATCAGCCCCCGCCAGGAGCACGTCGCCCTGACCCTCGGGTGTTCCCGACCCCAGGCCTTCTGGTGGGTCGTCATCCCGGAGGCCAAACGCGGCATCCTCACCGCCGGCACTCTCGCCTGGGCCCGGGCTCTCGGTGAATTCGGCCCCATCCTCGTCTTCTCCGGCGCCACCCGCATGAAGACCGAAGTGCTGCCCACCACCGTTTTCCTCGAGCTGAGCGTCGGAAACCTCGAGGCGGCCGTCGCCGTTTCCCTGCTCATGGTCGTTGCCGCGGTCGCCGTTCTCCTCATCATCCGAACGTTCGGCGCCCAGGAATCCATCGGACGCCCACTCTGACCGTGATCAACGTCCGTCAGCTTCATCTCCGCGCCGGCAGCTTCCTGCTGTCCAACGTATCGTTCACGATTGCCTCCGGCAGTTACGCCGTGCTGATGGGCCGGACCGGCTCCGGCAAAACCACCCTGCTCGAAGGGGTCTGCGGCCTCCGCCGCGTCGAATCCGGCTCCATCCACCTCCACGACCGCGACATCACCCACCTGCCACCCGCATCGCGCGGCATCGGTTTCGTCCCTCAGGAAGCCGCCCTGTTCCACCACCTCACCGTCGCGGAACACCTCGCCTTCGCTCTTCGCGTTCGCAAATGGCCCGACCCTGCCATCCGCTCCCGCGTCGTTGAAGTCGCCGAATCGCTCCGCCTCACCCCTCTGCTCGACCGACACACCCAGGGCCTCAGCGGCGGTGAATCCCAACGCGTCGCCCTCGGTCGCGCCCTCTCGTTCCGCCCCGACATCCTGTGCCTCGACGAACCCCTCAGCGCTCTCGACGACGAAACCCGCGACGAAATCTGCTCCGTTCTCGCCACTCTCCATCGCACCACCGGCGTCACCGTCCTGCATATTACCCACAACCAGCGTGAAGCCGACCGCCTCGCCAGCGTCGTCCTCCGCCTCGAACAGGGGTCCGTCGCTTGCGAGCACCGCTCTCCATGAACCGTCTATCTCTTCCTCCCTCTCCCTCCGCAGCAAAGCGAAGGTGGGAGAGGGTCGGGGTGAGGGCTCCCCTCCCCGGTTCATGGTCCCAATGCGTGTCCATGCTTTGGAAAACTTGCCTCCCCATGAACCCTTTGCCTTCCCTCGTGGCGACTGACGTTCCGCCCGACCTTGATCCAAATGTCCCGCCCGGCGGACGGTTCTCCTCCCAGCCCCTCGACAACGTCGAGCGCGATACCTACGGCTGGCAGATCGATCTCGACGGCTTCGGCGAAGCGGGCCAACGCCGGCTCAAAGGCGCCACGGTCCTCATCTCCCGCGTCGGTGGCCTCGGCGGTGCCGTCGCTCAATACCTCGCCGCCGCTGGCATCGGCCGCCTCATTCTCGCCCACGCCGGCGCCATCCAGCCCAGCGACCTCAATCGCCAGATCCTCATGACCCACGCGGGCATCGGCCATAGCCGGATCGATTCCGCCAGCCGCCGCCTTCGCGACCTGAACCCCCGCCTCGAGATCATCGCCGTTCCGGAAAACATCTCCCCCGCCAACGCCGACGCCCTCGTGGCCCAGGCCGATGTCGTCGTCGACGCCGCCCCGCTGTTCACCGAGCGCTACGCGATCAACCGTGCTGCCATGGCCGCCCGCCGGCCCGTCGTCGAAAGCGCCGTCTACGATCTCGAGCTTCATCTCACCACGATCCAGCCCGGAACCACCGCCTGCCTCCGGTGCCTCTACCCGGAACCCTCCACCACCTGGCAGCGGCGATTTCCCGTCCTTGGCGCCGTCTCCGGGTTCGCCGGCACCCTCGCCGCCCTGGAAGTCGTCAAACTCATCACCGGCCTCTCACGCCCGCTCACCCATCAATTGTTGGTCGCCAACCTGCGAACCATGTCCTGGCGAAAACTCCGCACCCGCCGACTGTCGGATTGCCCCGACTGCGGCCATCTTTCCACCCCATGAAGGCGCCCACTGCGAATGGCGTATGGCGATCGATGCCACCGGTTTCCATGAATCCTCCGTCCGTGGGGCCGACTGCCAGTCGGCCGTATCGCCGACTGCCAGTCAACGGGGCGCAGTATCGAAACCACCCGCGCAGGCTGGCAGCCTGCGAGACAGCAGGTTGGGCAACCTGCGCTACCACAGGCGGCAGGTTTCCGCTCCAACAGCCTTCCTTACTCAACGCCTCACTCAGTTCTGTACGCCCCGGTTCATGGTCCGTGACCCGTTTCGTTTGGAACGTCTCGCTCCTATCGATCTTCCTCGTCGCCTCTTCCGCGGCCCTCGCTTGCCGCTACTCCGTCCGCGATACCGGCTTCGTCGATCTCGGCGCCGATCCTTATCGCCTCATCCTCCACCTTGCCCCGGACGCCTTGCCGCTACGGCGCGCCGACTTCGAGCAAAGCGCCGCCGCCGTGCTGCTCGACGCCAATATCACTTTCTCCGCGTCGGCGAGCGAAGACGGCAGCCCCTCGCGTCTCGTTCTCCGAAGCCCCGACCAACGGGAACTCGCTCTCGCCGGCGCGACCGCCCCATCCCTTCCCTCCTCACGGGCGAGCATCGTCGAGCTTCTGGAACGGGCCGTCTCATCCCCGGCTCGCACCCAACTCCATGACGACCTTCTGCGGGCCTACGCCGTGCTTGTATTCGTCGAAGGGCAGGACTTATCCGCCAACCGACGCGCCCGGCAAACCCTCGACGAAGCCATCGCCGCCATCACACGGCTCCTTCCGGAGATGCCCAAGCCCGTGAATGTTCCTCCGCGGATCCTTGCCATCCCCGCCCCGTCCATCGCCGCGGAGTCCGTGCTGATCTGGGGTCTCGGCATGAACCCGCAACCCACCCAGGACCCGCGTGTCGCCGTGGTCTTCGGCCGCGGCCGGCGCGTGGGCGAACCCTTGGAAGGCGGTCTCATCACCCGCACCGTGCTTCAGGATCGTCTCGCCATCATCGGCCAGGACTGCGAATGCGATCTCGATCGCAGTTCTCTCCAGGGACCCGTCATTCCCGCCCGCTGGGATACCGCGCGCCAGCGCGCCGCCGCCAACGCCCTGGGCTTTGACCCGGAGAATCCGCTGATTCGCGCCGAAATCTCCCGCATCGTCCTCAAAGGCCCTGCCAAACCCGGCGCCGGTCGAACCACATCCGGCGCCTTCGACGCTCTCGCCTTGGGTTATTCCGAGGAACCCATCGAAGCGGCGGCCACGATTCCCGCCGACACGACCGAGGAGCCCGTCGCGGAGGAACCGACGGCTGCCTTAACGTCCAAGCCTTTCCCCAAGCCTCCCGCACCGGCGGCTGGGTTGCCAGTGACCGCCGGCGTCCTGGCGCTCTGGACCACCCTCTCTGGCTTTGGTTTGGTCATCGCTCTCGCCGGTGCCTGGCTGTTGAACCGCTCCCGAAGGGACCGCTCATGAGTCCACTCCTGCTTATCCTCAAAGAGTTGTGGCACCACCGCTGGAACTCGCTCTGGACCGCTGGCGCCCTCACCGCCGCCGTCACCCTGCTCGTTGCGGTCCGACTCACCGCCAAGGCCGCCGAGCGTGAGACCACCCGCATCATGCGCGATCTCGGTTTCAATCTACGCATCATCCCCGCCGCCACCGACACCGCCTACCTCTGGGCCAAAGGCCATTCGGACGTCACGATGCCCGAGGAGTTCATCCGGACTCTCGCCGCGCAGAAGGGCGTGTTCATGACGTTCAACCACCTCACGGCCACGCTTCGCCAGCGTTACCCGCTCGCCCAAGGCGAAGTCATCCTCGAAGGCGTCTCTCCCTCGATCTCCGATGAAGGCAAGAAGCCGATGGGCTACTCCATTCCCAAGGGTCAACTCTACCTCGGCAGTTCCGCCGCCCGACTGCTCCAAGCCCCGCGCGGCGCCCACGTCACCCTCGGCGGCAAGTCCTTCGCGGTTGAAAAGGTCCTGACCGAATCCGGCACCGAGGACGATATCCGGGTCTACGGCCATCTCTCCGATGTCCAGTCGATGCTCAACCTCCCCGGACGCATCAACGAAATCCAGGCCATCGACTGCCTCTGCGTCACCTCCGACCAGGACCCGCTCGGCCAGATTCGAACCGCACTCGCCAAACTGCTCCCCGACACCCAGGTCCTCCACGTGCGCGCCCTCGCCGACGCCCGTGCCCGACAGCGCCAGATGGCGGAGAAATACGCCGCGTTTTCCGTGCCACTCACCTTGGCCATCGCCGCCCTGTGGGTCGGGTCGCTGGCCATTCTCAATGTCCGCCAGCGCCGCCCGGAAATCGGTCTCTGGCGCGCCCTTGGACACGGCTCCGGCCGCCTTGCCAGTCTCTTTCTCGGCAAGGCCGTCCTTCTTGGTGTGTTCTGCGGCCTGCTCGGCGCGATCGCCGGCACGGCCCTCGCCCTCGCGTTCGGACCCACCATCTTCCACGTGACTGCAGCTTCCATCACCTGGAACCCTCAGCTCGTCCTGGCCGCCATCGCCCTCACCCCTGCCTTCGCTGCGTTCGTGTCCTTTGTCCCGGCCATGATCGCCCTGAATCAGGACCCGGTCGAAACCCTCCGCGCCGACTGATGCCCATGATCACCTGCGACGACGTTTCCAGAGAGTTCCCCACCCGCCACGGGATGGTCCGAGGGCTTGACCAGGTTCGCCTCACCGTGACCCGGGGCGAATTCGTCACCATCAAAGGCGCCAGCGGCTCAGGCAAGTCCACCCTTCTCCTGACCCTGGGCGGCATGCAGCGCCCCACCCGAGGCACTGTGAACCTCGACGGTTCCGATGTGTACGCCCTGTCCCCAGCCGAGCGCGCCCAGTTCCGAGCCCGAAGCATCGGCTTTGTGTTCCAGCTCTTCCATCTGCTCCCTTACCTGGACACGCTCGAAAACACCCTCACTGGACTTCCACCAGGCTCCGATGCCGTCACCGGACGCAAAGCTGCTGTCGCTCTGCTGGAACAACTGGGCCTCGCCGATCGCGCCCGGCACAAACCCGCCACGCTCAGCGCCGGCGAACGCCAAAGGGTCGCCCTCGCCCGTGCTCTCCTGAAGAATCCACCCGTCATCCTCGCCGACGAACCCACCGGCAACCTCGATCCCGACAACGCCATCACCGTCTTCCAACATCTTGCCCGGTACAATCAAGCCGGCGGCACCGTCGTGGTCGTCACCCACGGCACCGACGCCGACCGCTTCGCTTCCCGCGCCTTTCACCTCGAAAAAGGACGTCTCTCATGCACCTGATCCTCCGTCGACTCACCCTCTTTTTGCTAGGAGCCGCCGCCTTCCCGGCGCTCGCCACCGATTGGCCCACCTACCAATCCGACCTCGCCCGCTCCGGCATCTCCCCGGACCCGCTCCCAACCCCACTCGCGCCCCTCTGGTCCTGGCAGTCTCCCCACCCGCCGCAACCCGCCTGGCAGGGTGAGGCCAAATGGGACGGATGGAACAAGGTCTATGACCTCAAACCCCGACAGATCTTCGACCGCGCGTTCCACCCCGTCGTCGCCAACGGCCGTGTCCTTTTTGGTTCGTCCGCCGACGACAAGGTCCATTGCCTCGACGCCAAAACCGGTGCACCGGTCTGGGCCTTCTACACCGAGGGCCCCGTTCGCTTTGCCCCCATCGTCGCTGGCGATCGGGTCTACTTCGGCTCCGACGACGGCAAAGTCTACTGCGTCACGGCCGCCGAGGGTCAACTCGTCTGGTCCCGCCGGATCGCCCCCGAAGATCGGCGCATTCCCGGCAACGGCCGGATCATCTCCGCCTGGCCGGTCCGCACGTCCGTGATCCTCCAGGAGGGTCGGGTCTACGCCACGGCCGGCATGTTCCCCTCCGAAACCGTGTATCTCGTCGCCCTCGACGCGGCGACCGGCGAGGAACGCTGGCGCCAAACCCAGATCGATCTTCCCGCCCAAGGTTATCTGCTCGCTTCCAAGTCCCGCCTGTACGTCCCGGCCGGACGCAACAACCCCGTTGTCTGCGACCTAGCCACCGGGAAACGCCAACACGTCGTCGAAGGCGCCGGAGGCACCTACGCCCTGCTGACCGGCGATACCCTCATTTTCGGCCCCGGCAAAACCGGCCAGTTGGGCGTCGTCGATGAGGATCAGTCCGACCAACTCGCTTCCTTCCAAGGCCATCACCTCATCGTCAAAGGCAATCGTTCCTACCTGCATTCCGACACTGAAATCACCGCCCTCGACCGCGGGCGTTATCTCGCCCTCGCCCGCCAGCGCAAGGAGTTGTCCAGTCAGCAAAGCGGCCTCGTGAAGAAGCTGCGCAATCTCGAAAAGAAGAAGGCGACCGCCGCGGAGATGGTCCCGCTTCGTGAGCAGGTCGCTGATCTCGGCCAACAAGTCGACAAGACGACCACCGGCATGGAGGACTGCCGGCTCTGGACCGTTCCGTGCCAATGGCCGGACGCCATGATCCTCGCGGGCGACACGCTCGTCGTCGGGGGAGCCGACACCGCAGCGGCGTTCGCGGTGTCCACCGGCCAACGCCTCTGGACACAACCCGTCCAAGGTCGCGCCTATGGCCTCGCCGCCGCCAACGGACAGCTCTGGATCGCCACGGACCAAGGGACGCTCCATTGCTTCGCCAACACCACCCTTCGCGCCTCCCGCTGAGCCCCATGAACCACAACCCATCCAATCCGACGAAACCCGCGGCGCATGTTCACCCTCTCCCACCGGGAGAGGGCCGGGGTGAGGGCCGCCTGCTCCACTCCTCGCGTCTAGGTTCATGGTCCCCCTCCATTCTCGAACCTCGGAGAACGCTCCTTCCCATGAATCCCACCGTCGTTCTCAATCTAGTTGCCGCCATCGTTCTTCTCCTCTCCGCCCTTCCCAGCAGCGCCGCTGCCCCCGCTCCTTCTCCCACACCCCCCGGCACCGTCGTCCACTGGCTCTTCAGCCCCGATCGCCTCCAAGGTTCCAGCATCAAACCCGTCGCCGGCGGCCCCGACATCACCCCCCAAGGCATCCGCCTCGTCGACGATCCTGCTCCCGCACGCATCGAGTTGCCCGGGAAGAATCAGTCGGTCGTCGCCGCCACCGATCTCTCTAAAATCAATCTGCCCAAACAGGACATCAGCGTCGAAGCCTGGGTCCGCGTCGATCGCCCGCTCGAATGGGGCGGCATCGTCGGCGCCATCCAGGACAACGGCGATTCTGAGTGGGGCTGGCTGCTGGGCTATCGCAACGACACCTTCTGCTTCGCTCTGGCCTCCGAGAAAGGCGACAACCGCCTGACCTACCTCCAGGCCCGGGAAGCCTTCGCCGCCGGTCACTGGTACCACGTCGTCGGCACCTACGACGGCCAGGAACAACGCCTTTACGTCAATGGTACCCTCGCCGCCCGGGACGCGGTCCAATCCGGGCCCATCCGCTACCCCGACCATGCCTCGCTCGTCGTCGGCGCCTACCGTGACGACGACGAAAACTACCCTCTCACGGGCGCACTGCACGAGGCGCTCATCCTTCGCCGGGTCCTGACCCCGGCCGAAATCAGTGAACGCCACTCGGCCAAGTCCGCCCTCTTCTCACAGCCCGCCCCCGAACCGTTCCGTTTCACCCCAGCCTACGGACCGTTCGTCGATTGGAAGGATCGCACCACGGCCATCGTCTCCTGGGAAACCGATGTCCCCATGCCATCCGTGCTCGAAATCCACGCCCCGGACGGCTCCCGCCAACGCCTCGAAAGCGCCACGGCATCCACCCAACACGTCGTCACTCTCGAAAAGCTCGCACCTAACGCGGAATATTTTTACCGCCTCCGCGCCCCCGAACGCGACGGCCGCGCCGTGCAAACCCAACGCTACCTTTTCGACACATCGTTCTACTACGCGGCAACGCCTTCTCGCGCGTCGACCAGCACCCCGGCCCGGCCGGACGCTGCCAGAATCGCCGAACAACTCCTGCTTCAGTCCTCGGTCCAGCACGGCTACTGCCTCGTCCTAGGCGCCACCGACGGTGCCGTTGCCGTCGAACTGGTCCGCCAAAGCGATCTGGAAATCGTCGTCGTCGAATCGGATCCCGCCCGCGTGCAGGCCCTTCGTCGACTCTTCGATCAAGCCGGCATCCAAGGCGTCCGCGCCGCCGTTCACCAGGTGGAACCTGGTCGACTTCCCTTCGGCGATTACATCGCCAACCTGATCATCTCGGAGCGGACCTTGGCGGATGGACAGCCACCTCGCTTTGCCGCCTCCGAAATTGCCCGGGTCCTGCGTCCCTCGGGTGGCGTTGTGCTGCTGGGCGTGCCCTCGAGCGGAGGCACCCCGGCGCCGAGTCTGAAGGCGGACCTCTGGCGGGCCTGGGTGGGCGACGCCCTCCCGGGAGTGCGCTTCACCTCGGACCATGGTTCGTGGCTGTTCCACCGCCGTGGCGCCCTCGCCGGTGCAGGCGAATGGAGCCATCAATACGGCAACCCGGACAACACCTCCTGCAGCCAGGACGAACTCGTTCGCGGCGAACTTCAGGTCTCCTGGTGGGGCGATCCCGGCCCACGTCCCATGCCCGACCGCGGGCCCCGCAATCCGGCGCCCGTCAGCCGCGGCGGACGCCTCTTCATTCAGGGCGACCGCGTACTGTTCGGTCTCGACGCCTACAACGGAACCATTCTATGGAGCCGTTCCGCCCCCGAACTTCGGCGCGCTAACGTGCCCCGCGACTCCAGCAACATGGCCGCCGCCGGCAATCGCCTCTTCCTCGCCCACGGCCGGTATTGCATCGCCCTCGACGGTGACACCGGCCGCCGGGTCGAACGCTACTCCATCCCGAATGATCCCGACCCCACCGCCCACGACTGGGGTTACCTCGCGCTTCTCCCCAACCTGATCGTTGGCAGCCGCGTTCAATCCAGCACCGGCTATCTGGGTGATGAAGGCGAGTGGTACGAAGATTATGCCGCCGAACAGGTCAGCCGCGTCACCAGCGACCGGCTGTTCGGGGTGGACCCGGACACCGGAAAAGGCCGCTGGGAATACCGCGGCGGAGCCATCCTTAACTCCACCCTTACGGTCGGCGACGAGATGATCTTCCTCATCGAGAGCCGCGCCTCCAACGCGGTTGCCGCCGCCGGCACCCGCCTCCCGCCCGAGGCCCTCACCGACACCCACCTCGTCGCGCTCGACCTGCGCACGGGCCGCAAGCTCTGGTCCAAGGCCCAGGATTTCAGCCCGTGCCAGTTCATGACATACCTCGTTTACAGCCGTAACACCGTCGTGGTCACCGGCACCGACAAGGACAAGACCTTCCATACATTCGCCTTCAACGCCCCGGCGGCGGGAACCCAGGGCGACGTCAATCTCATGGCTTCCGGCGGACAGGTGCTTTGGTCTGAGTTCCACAAGGAAGACAAAGGCCATCACAGCGGACATCTCCAGCATCCGGTGGTTATCGACAACGTCTTCTACTCCGACCAACGCGCCTTCAACCTCACCACGGGCGAAACCGTGCGCAAGGATCTGCCCGAACGCCGCGGCTGCGGCACCATGTCCGCCGCACGTTATGCCCTCTTCTTCCGGCACCACTATCACAGCATGTGGGATCTCGAATCGAACCAACGCACTCAGTTCGAAGGCGTCCGCTCCGGCTGCTGGCTGACCCTCATCCCCGCCGGAGGACTGCTCCTGGCTCCCGAGAGCAGCGCTGGTTGCTCCTGCACCCACCCCATTCAAACCTCCATGGGCTTCGTCCCGAAGCCACGCCGCTCACCATGAACCCGTACCGTAGCCTTTCATGGTGCCATCCGCGAGCCCCCTCACCCCAACCCTCTCCCGGGGGGAGAGGGAGCGGCGTATCACCCTGCTCGAACGGCCAACCCCAGACCGCTCGTTCCATTACCGCCTGATCCAGCCAACCTCATGTTCCACCCTCCCAAACCCGCTGCGCCAATTCCCCATCTCCCACCGGGAGAGGGCCGGGGTGAGGGCCGCCTTGAATCCTTCTCGCGCCCCGGTTCATGGCCGCAATTCGTGTCCTGATTTTTGAGAACCCCGCTCACCATGAACCTCCCTTCCATCGTCGCCGGTAAACCCGTTGCCTCCACCTCCACGCTCACCGTTCGGTTTCCCTATGACGGCTCCGTCACCGGAACCGTCTCCCTGGCATCCCGCGCCGATACCGATGCCGCCATCGCCGCCGCGGTCTCGTTTCGAGACACGCCTTCGCGATTTGAACGTTCCGAGATACTCGAGAAAACCCGTACCGCGCTCGCCGCGCGTCACGAGGAGTTCGCCCGAATCATCACCTCCGAAACCGGCCTCGCCCTGTGCGAAGCCCGCTATGAGGTGGGCCGCACACTCGACGTCCTGCGTTTCGCCGCCATGGAGGCACTGCGCGACGACGGTCAGATCTTCTCGTGCGACATTTCCGCCCAGGGAAAGGCCCGCAAGATCTTCACCACCCGTGAACCCTTGCGCTGCGCCGCCGCCATCACGCCGTTCAATCACCCGTTGAACCAGGTCTCCCACAAGCTTGCCCCCGCCATCGCCGCCGGCACGCCAATCATTCTCAAGCCTTCTGAGAAGGCACCCCTCACCGCACTCTCGTTCGCCAGTCTGCTTCACGCCGCCGGATTGCCCGGCCCCATGCTCAGCGTTCTCCTGGGAGCCACCGCCGATGTCGCCGAACGCCTCGTCCAGCATCCCGATGTCGAACTCGTCGCGTTCACCGGCTCGGTTCCTGTCGGCAAACGCATCGCCTCCACCGCCGGCTACAAAAAGCTCGTTCTCGAGCTCGGCGGCAACGATCCCCTCATCATCCTGGATGACGCCGATCTCGACCTCGCTGTCACCCTCGCGGCCGAAGGCAGCTACCGGAACAGCGGCCAACGTTGCACCGCGGTCAAACGCATTCTCGTCCAGGATGGCATTGCCCCCGAGTTCACCCGACGACTCGTCGAGAAAACCAGGGAGTACGTCTGCGACGATCCCTTCCACGAAGCCACCCGGGTCGGCACCGTCATTGATGAACCCTCCGCCGTGCATCTGGAAACCGTGGTTCAGGAGGCGGTCAGCGCCGGCGCACGCGTTCTCATCGGTGGCCAACGCCGCGGCGCCCTGCTCCAACCCACGGTGATCGCCGATGTCCCGCGCGACTGTCGCATGGTCGTGTCCGAGAGTTTCGGCCCCCTCGCACCGATCCTCACCGTGCGCGATCTGGATGACGCCATAACCCTGGCGAACTCCACCGCCTACGGCCTCAGCTCGGGTGTGGTCACCCGGAGTCTTCCCGCCGCCTTCAAGGCCATCCGCACCCTCCGCTGCGGCACGGTGAACATCAACGATGTGCCCGGATTCCGCATCGAAAGCAGCCCCTTCGGCGGAATAAAGGACAGCGGCCTTGGCGTCAAGGAAGGCGTCATCGACGCCATCAAAGCCTACTCGTACGTGAAGACGTTCAGTCTTCCCTGGTAGATTTCCTCACCAAATCGAGGTTGGACCGCTCCAGGGGATTCCGGTAGATGAACTCCATGAATCCCTTCCGGTCCTTCATGAACCGCTGTGCCCGTCCGGGCCGGGATGCCTTCACCCTGATCGAACTGCTGGTCGTCATCGCCATCATCGCGATCCTGGCCAGCATGCTGTTGCCGGCGCTGGGCAAGGCCAAGGAACAGGCCCAACGCACCAAGTGCCTGAACAACTTCAAGCAGATGCTCCTGAGCACCGCGCTCTACACCGGCGACAATCAGGATTACATGCCCTACACGTCCTGGAGCTCCGGCGCGTACAATGTTCCCAACTGGTGTTACACCCGGGTTGCCACCAACCGCCCCCAACACGATGTCACCCGCAGCCAGCTCTGGCAGTACCACCAGACCCGCCAACTCGTCTGGTGCCCCCTCGAACGCACCAACACCCCGGGCTTCAAACAGCGCGAAATGCAGGTCTCCAGCTACATGATGAACGGTGCCGTCTCCGCCTACACCACCGGTCCCTCAGGCGCCCCCCAGTACTCCACTTACAAGGTCGATGCCTTCAAACCCGACTCCATGCTCTTCTGGGAGGCCGATGAGAAACTTCCCTCCAATTACGACAACGCCACCAGTCAACCCAACGAAGGCGTCACCCAACGCCACAACACCGGCGTCATGATGGGTATGTTCGGCGGCCAAACGGAGTACATGAAGTACCGCAATTACGTGCGCGAAGCCGGCATCGGCGGATTCCGCGGCATGCGCGCCGGCCGCTTCTGGTGCAACCCCGGTACCCCCACCGGGGAATGAAGGTACCGCCCATGAAGCGGCTCGCTGTCCCGTTCCCAAGCCCCGGTAGGGGCGCCCAGACTCTAGCCCATGGCGTCAGCCATGGGTTCGCCGTCCAAAAGTATTCCAAGCCCCGGAGGGGCGATCAGAATTCCATTCCTCTGCCCGCCCCTCCGGGGCTAATTCCAATTCCTGCAGCATCCCATGGCTCACGCTCTGGCCTACGGCTCCCTCGGCCCTCCGGGCCGTCGTTCCGACTCAACCTGCGTTTTCCCACGCTCCAACCCCAGCCATCATCACCCACGGATCACGTTCTCCTTCTCCCCCCGGGAGAAGGCCGGGATGAGGGCCGCTTGCGGTCTTCCTCGCTGGTCGGTTCATGGTCCCCATGCGTGTCCGTTCCTTGGAAATCGTTCCACCTATGAACCCTGTCCCTCTTCTCGCCGCCGCCCTCGCCCTCCTCCTCAGCGGTTGCGGTGGTAACGGCGACGACTCCGCCGACGTCGCCACCCCAACCCAGGCCGCCGCCCAGATCGACGAAGCGTTCACCACCGCCGAACCCGAGCTTCAACAGAACATCAACGTCGCCAGTGAAGCCCTACGCGAAGGCAAGTTCGAACAAGCCGTCGTCGCCCTTCAGGTCACCCGAAACACCACAAATCTCACCCTCGATCAGGGCATGGCTGTCCACAATTCCATGATCTCCCTCGAGCAACATCTCATCCATGCGGCCGCCAACGGCGACGCCGGCGCCCAACGCGCCTACGATCTGCTCAAGAAGGCCAAGCGCAATTAACCCGGCGCTCCCCGGTAACCTTGAGGCGCCTGCCTTGTCTTGGCGGGCAGGATGAATCTGATTCCTTCTTCTACTGAGCCCCTCGCGGACGCCATCGCCGTCCAAGCCATCCGCGCTGGCGACCGAGACCGTTACCGCGAACTCGTCGAACGCCACGCCGACAAAGTCTTCGCCATTGCCTGGTGCCGTCTCGGCGACCGCGACCTCGCCGAGGAAGCCGCCCAGGAAGCGTTTATCTCCGGCTACCGACGGCTTGCGCTCCTTGGACACGCCGAGAAGTTCGGAGCCTGGATCAGTGCCATCGCGCGCAATGCCTCCATCAACCTCGGCCTGCGGCGTCGTGGTGAACTGCGCAAACGCGCCCGTTGGGCGCTCGAACAGGAACCCTCCACGGCCGCCGGTTGCGACGATCCCGGAGCCACCCGCGAAACCCTGCGCGCGACCCTGGAAGGTCTCCCCCCCATCCATCGCGAGTGCCTCGTACTCTTTTACCTCGAGAACCAGTCGATCGCCGAGGCCGCGGAAACCCTCGGTATCTCGGAGAACGCCTTCAAGGTCCGGCTCCACCGGGCCCGTGCGGTCCTGAGGGAAGCTCTTGAAGTACGCCTGGAAGCCGATCTGGTTCAATTGCGCGCCCCATCCCGGCTCACCCACGCCGTCATGCTCGCGCTTCCAGCGCACTCCAGCGGACTTTTGGCCCTGGGTGGCATTGCCTCCGGCTTGGCCAAGGCGATCCCCTTCAGCTTCGTCATGCTGGCCCTTCAGATCGTCTCGGCGATCCCAGGCCTGCTGCTCGCCCGCTGGATGGGACATAAAGAACTCGCGAATTTCCGCGATCCGGCCGGCTTCCGCAGCCGGCTCTACCGCCGATTCCTCCGAGGCGTGACGATCGCCGTCGGCCTCATGTTCGTCTCGGTCTATCTCGCTACCGCCGGACTGGGACTTCGCACCTACAGCACCCTATTCGGCGCCTTCTTCGTCCTCTCGGGTCTCGATATGGTGCGAAAGCTCCATGTCGTCCGGAACGTCGGCTTCCTCGCCGGAACCGTTGGAGTCCTCATCCTCGCGATTCCCCTGCTCGGCATGGGGCTCTGGAATTGGAACGTCACCGTCCTGTTGCTGGCTCAAGGGGCCTTCTTCGGCATCATGTCGTTCGCAGTCCCACGTTTCGTGCCCCGCATGGACTACTCCCTCTTCACCCGCGCGGCGCACGGGCTTTTCCTTCAGTCTAAAACCGCACCGTCCTCGTCGGCGTCCGGACCCTTCAGCCACCAAGAGACGCTGGAGTTCGCCCGGTTTCTTGGCCAACGCATGTTGATCGACGATTGGCGGCGAACGTCCGACGGAATCGAACTACGACTGGTTCGGGCGGTGCCCCACGTTCTTGCCACCACTCTCCCGTTCTACTGGGGGCCGACATCCGGGCTCATCCTGCGGCACGATGGACGCGTCGAAGCCCGCCTCGGCGAGGTCGATCGTCGGGAACTCTCCCTCAGCCAATCCGCCGAGCTTCCGTCGTCCTCCACCCTGGAGACCCGGGTCGCCACCGCACTCAAGGACTGCCGCACGGCATTCCATCGCGGCGACACCGCCGCCGCGGCGGGTTACCTCGGCGAACAGTCGACCGAGTCCATCTTCCGACAAGCGCCCGAAACAACGGCGGTCATGCGCGGGCGGGTGTGGCTCCTCCGCGTCGCCGCCATCCTGATGGCCGTCGCAGGCCTCTGCATGCTTTCATTCCCGAAGACCACGCGCCGCTTCGACACCTCATTCTTTAAGCCCGTCGCCATCACCGAATTGGACGTTCGCACGTTCCTTGCCCAACTCGACCCAACCCACACCAACAACCAGGCGGCCCTCGGTTGGTGGCAACACGGTCTCTTCGTCGGCATCTGCTTGCCGCCTGCCGATCTTTTCCCCCAGGAACGGCTCCCCTCAATCAAGGCGGGTATACTCGGGTACCTGGCCTCCAATACCCCCGCCAACACTCCGCCTGAGATCCAACTCGGTTGGGCTCTTGGGGCGTCCGCCTTTCTTCAGGCCGCCGGCTCGGGGTTCCTCACGGCCGAAGACTTGCGTCCCCATCGACTCGACCCGACGTCCGTCCGGGCAGCCGTCCCACGACTCCCCGCTGACCTCAAGATGTCGCTCTTGGGTCTTCAGGAATCTCAAGTGCTCGGTCACCCGTGTTCGGGTCTCACCACGGGCGAACTCGCCCTTCGGATTCGCTTTCTCACCCGATCCGGATGCATGGATCTCGTCGACCTGTCCCCCATCGTCCCCACCCTGCTCGCTTGCCAGATCCTCTCGTCCAACATGCCCACGGGCCGCTGCCAGATGACACCGCCGGAGTCGGTTCATGGACTCTTCCAATCCCGCATCGCTGAATTCCTCCGCGACACCCGGGATGTCCTTTACCTCCTCGATGCCGCCCATGCCCTGGATCGAATCGACCGCGAAGCCTGCATCGCCGGGATACTGCGCTTCCACCGGGGCAAAGGGCTCTTCATTCCAGACACCCTCCCCGGAACCAACCTCGTCAACCTCGTCCGTGGCGACGCCCCCAACACGTGGTTCGCGTTCGAGTCCCTTCGCATGCTCGGCGCCCTGGACCGGGTGCCCGACCTGGCGGAGTGGCAGTTCCGCTCGTCACTCGGCGATTTCGAAACGATCAAGACACGGTCTGGCACAACCCAGGTACTGACCTGGCCCAGCCTCGAAGCATGGTGCCTTCAACGCAGGTTCACGAAGACTCTCGCTGATTGAACCTCCCGCGAACACGTCCCCTGCCATCGATCCCAGGAACCTGCCCCTTTTGGAACTACCCACTAACCAACGCCGGTCATTTGGAAAGCGATGCATTGACATTACACGGGCTATTTGAGAATCACCCTCGATTGCTGGGCTTTCGTACGCGCAACCACTTGTCTTCCTAGCTCGATGTTGAATCACCCCACCCCGAGTTCTTGCCCCTCGTGCCGTCCACAGCACACGCGCGATGTTGCATCCGCCCCATCCGGGAACCGCTGCACGCCTCCCCGCGTTCACGCGCTCAAAAGCGTATGGAAGGTGTTCGCCGTCCTGCTGCTCGTCGTGGTGTCAGGCAGCCAGGTCGAAGCCCAAGAAGCGCTGACCAACGGCGGCATCCACACGGGAGTGATCTCCCCCGCCGGCGACTCGGACAGTTGGGTCTTCACCGCGCCGGCTGGCGGCTCGGTCATGCTCCGGGTCGGTGGCACCAACATCACACCGCGGATTAGGCTGTTCGGGCCATCCAACGAACTGATCGCCGAGGAGACCTCCGGGAACACGCTGATCCGGGACGGGGCCCTGACCACCACCACCACCAACGCCGGCAACTACACGGTCATCGTCAGTGCGACCTATACGGCTCAAACGGGGAGCTACGGTCTCCACCTGGCGGTGGCACCGGGCACGATCAGTGTTCCTGGAAACGACGAGGGTGGACCGTTGGCGAGTGGAGCCGACAACCTGGCGAATCTAACGCTCGGAGATCTCGACACATGGACGTTCGAGGCCGCTGCCGGTGAAAGCATCTCCATCCGGATGGGCAGCCTCACGGTAACGCCTTGGCTCCACCTCTACGGCCCCAACGGTGCTCTGGTCGGGCAGACGACGTCCGGCAACACCCTGGCGCGAGATGGATACCTGAACGTGCAGGCCACCAACGCCGGACCCTACACCCTCGTCGCTAGCGCCGTGTATGCCGGACAGGTCGGGGCGTACAACCTGCATTTCGTGCGGGCGCCTGGTTCGTTCGTGGTCTCGCCCGGCGATCAAGGCGGCGAGTTGGTGAACGGAGCGATCCAAACCGGCACCCTCAACCTCGGAGACCTCGATGCCTGGAGCTTGTCTGCACAGTCCGGAGAAGAACTGTTCATCCGCATGGGCGCCACCAACGCCACCCCTTGGCTCCGAATGTTCGGCCCAACCGGAGCTCTGATCGCGGAATCCGTCGCCGGAAACACCCTCGCCCGAGACGGATACCTGACCCTACAAGCCACCAACGCCGGAACTTACCTTGTCGTCGCTGCTGCCGCTTATGCGGGTCAAACGGGAGGCTACGGCATCCACCTGGCGCAGTCGTTGGCTCCCATCACGGTTTCTCCCGCCGATGACGGCGGCGAACTGCAAAACGGCGCCGAGCATACCGGCTTCGTACAACTGGGCGATCTGGATGTCTGGAGCTTCACCGCGCAGGCTGGCGAGGGGCTGTTCGTGCGCACGGGCGCCACCAACGCCACCCCCTGGCTCCGAATGTTCGGCCCAACCGGAGCGCTGATCGCGGAATCCGTGGCCGGCAACACCCTCGCCCGAGACGGGTTCCTCACCTTACAGGCCACCAACGCCGGAACCTATCTCGTTGTCGCTGCTGCCGCTTATGCGGGTCAAACGGGAGGCTATGGCATCCACCTGGCGCAGTCGTTGGCTCCCATCACGGTTTCTCCGGGCGATGACGGCGGCGAGTTGGTCAACGGCACCACCCAGACGGGCGTCATCCATTTGGGCGACCTGGAAATGTGGCGGTTCACCGCAACAGCCGGCAACGGGCTGTTCATCCGCATGGGCGGTACCAATTTCACGCCCTGGCTCCGGCTTTACGGTCCCACCGGTGACCTCGTCGGTGAAACCATTTCGGGAAACACGCTGGCCCGCGATGGGCATCTCGCCCTCCAAGCGACCAACGCCGGGCCTTACACCCTCGTCTCAAGCGCCGCCTACTCCGGCCAGTCCGGCACCTACGCCCTCCAATTCGTGCGCACCCCGGGCGATGTCACGCCGCCACCCGGAGACGAAGGCGGTCCCTTGGTAAACGGACTCACCAACGTCGCCAACCTGCACCTGGGTGACTTGGATGCCTGGTCCTTTTTCGGCACCCCCGGCGACAGCAATGTCTTCCGTGTCACAGCCACCGGATTCACACCTTGGATTCGCGTTCACAGCCCCTACGGCTCCTTGGCGGGCGAAACCATTTCAGGCAACTCCCTCGCCCGTTCCGGTGCCGTCAGCCTCAACATCACCAACCAAGGCCTCTACACGGTGATCGTCGCCGCAACCTATCCGGGTCAGTCCGGCACCTACACTTTCAAACAATCCCGGGTGCCCCCGGACCTCGAAATGCCGGATTCGCTGGCTCTCGACGAATCGGCCGTCATGAGCGTCCCCATCTCCGCCCAGGACCCCGATGAGCCTATCAAACCCCTGACCTTCAGCCTGCTCTCGGCGCCACCCGGCGTCACCTTGACCCTCGCCAGCGCCACCAATGCCCTCCTGTCGTGGTCGACCACCGAAGCCGACGGTCCCAGCACCAACACCGTCGTCGCCAGCGTCACCGACGTCGTGAACGGGAAATCCTTCACCCGCACCAACAGTTTCTTCCTCGTCATCCACGAGGTGAACACGCCCCCCGTGCTGACGGTGCCGGCGGATCAAACGATTGACGAACTCACCTCGCTCAACCTCTCGGTCACCGCCACCGACGCCGATCTGCCCGCCAACCCCCTCCGATTCTCGCTCCTCTCACCGCCGGACGGCATGGCCATCGACCCCGTTTCGGGTGGCATCACCTGGACCCCCACCGAGGTCCAGGGCCCCTCCTCCCAACGAATCGTCGTCGTCGTCACCGACGACAGCCCGTCGGCAATCAATGAACCATCGCTCAGCACCACCAACGAGTTCCAAGTGGTCGTGCGCGAAGTCAACGTGCCCCCCGTTCTCGCACCGATCGCGAACCGTTCGATCGACGAGTTGACCCTCTTCACCACGCTGGTGGTCGCCACCGACGCTGACCTGCCGCCGAATCCAATCGCGTTCCGCCTTCTCACCGCCCCGCCCGGCATGGTCATTGGTCCCGGCTCCGGCGCCATCCTCTGGACGCCCTCGGAAGCCCAGGGCCCCACGACCCAACTCGTCACCGTGGTCGTCACAGATAACAGCCCCGCGGCCGCCAGTACCCCCCAATGGAGCGTGACCAACGCCTTTGAGATCGTCGTCCGAGAAGTCAACGCCCCTCCCGTCCTGGTCTTGCCCGGGGATCGCTCGACCGTCGAACTCGTCGCCTCGACAGCCACCGTCACAGCGACCGATGCCGATCTGCCAGCCGACAAACTGACCTTCCAACTGCTCTCCCCTCGCACCGGAATGACCATCCATCCCGATAGCGGCGTCATCGCGTGGACGACGACCGAGGCGGATGGCCCCTCCACCAATCGAATTACGGTCGTGGTGAGCGAGACCGGCTTCGGCGATCCCCAGGCCCCACGGTTCAGCATCACCAACAGTTTCCAATGGATCGTGACCGAGGAAAACGTCGCGCCCTCCCTTCAGCCCATCGACGATGTGTCCCTTCACTACGGCGTGCCCCTCGCGATCCAGGCGTCGGCGTCGGATCGTGACCTCCCGGCGAACACCCTCATGTACTCGCTGGATCCGGCGCCGGCCGGCATGACCGTCGACGCCAGCAGCGGCTCCATCACCTGGACCCCATCACAATCCCAGGTCGGCTCCCACCCCGTCACCGTTCAGGTCTTGGACAACGGGGTGCCCGCCCTCAGTGCGAGCCAGTCGTTCACCGTCACGGTCACCGGCGAGGGAGCGAGACTCTCCATCAGCACCCTGGCGGGGGGACTGATCCAGGTCAGCGCCACAGGCGATGTCGGGGTGACCTACGAATTGCAGGGTTCGACCGACTTGATTCAGTGGACGAAGGTCATCGAATTCCAGTCGACCGCCAGCACTTACCTCTACATCGACCCCTCGTCGCTGACTGTCCCAGCCAAGAATTACCGCCTGCTCTTGAAGTAGGCGGCGCGGATTCGCTGGCCGTCACCGACGTCTCCCCCGTTCAGCTACGGAAGAAGCCGTCGATGACTCCCGGCGTCTCGCCGTCAAACCCCACGACATCGAGAGTCCAAGGGTCCGTTGCGCTGGCCAGTTGGAAGTCACAACCGGCCATGCCCACCACCACCGATTTGGCCGGAATGCCTGAGTCTGCCCGAAACCGTCCCAAAGCCTCCACCGGCGAAACGTCGCGCGCCCAGACGTCGCCATCCGTGTAGGTCACGAACGAATCCACCGGAATCCTATGGCGCCTTGCCCACTCGACGGGCAGTGCGCAATCCGGGATGCCTGCTGGAATCGCGTCCAGTTGTTCCAGCACGGCGTCGAGTCGCATTCCGGGGTGAATATCGAGAAGCGTCAGCCCCGGTGCAGCCACCGGCACGCCCGCCAGTCGATCCTTCATCGAGGAAGCCAGACCAGCGGTCAGACACGACGGCTCCGTAGAGACCATCACCAGGGCCATCGCCGCGGACGCCTCGCGCACCGTCACCGTGGTCCCCGGCACATACGACCGCCGCGTGGACCCACTCAGATCCAGACTCACCAACAGCGAACGCCCTGTCGCCCGCACGTTTCGGAACGCGGCATAGAAGGCATCCGACAACGCATGCACCACGGCGGGCACAACCGCCCACCGAACACCGCCCGAATCGGCCTGACCCGATTCATAGGCGCGACGGGCCAGGAGAAACGACAGTGGATGAAGCCCGGAGGCTCGCAACACGCCCGGATCCCGAAGACGGGTCTCGATCCACCAGGCCGCCTCGCTGCCCGACTTCACCAAACCCACCGCCGAAAGCCGCCCTAAATCCCGGATGATGGACCTCAGCGGCATCCGATGCAGCAACGCCTCCCAGACCGCGACGTCACCCAGCCACGTCGCCGGAATCGCTTCCCTCGGAAGGTTATGTTCCGAGATCAATCGGACCACTTCAGCGGCCGAGACCGCCCGCTTGGCCTCTTCCAAACCCCGCAGCAATCGCGGGAGTTCTCCCACCCCCGGATAGGTCACCGCACGAAACATCCGCGGTGCCCCATCCCCCGATTCCACGACGCCCTCGCCAGCCTCGTCCACCTCCGGCTTCGAGACCTCTCTCACCACCGTCCGTCGACCCAGCGACTCGGAACCTCCCAGAATCCAGCGGAACACAGCCGCCTGCTCCCGGGTGGCCGGAGTGGGATGCGCCAGCCTCAGCAAATCGCGATGTGACCACCCGTCACGACGCGGACACTTCACCACCTGATACGCCAGGTCGTCCGCAAAGCGTGCCCGATACCAGTTCCCGACCGCCCGTCGCAACCCTCGGCCCCAACCGCGTAGAGCCGTCACGCACTCGGCAAAGAGGAACAGTTCGTCAGCGGTCCGACACACCTGCGGAACGCCGGCACACGCCGCCGATCGGCCATCGTCGTCCCCCAACGCCGTGACCCACGCCAAAACCCGGATGCCCGCCCCGGTCGACGTCGCCTGTCCGCTTTCGAGGTTCTCGATCACGCGATGCACCACCCGCACCGCATCCTGGCAAATGCACCGCACGGTGGCTGACGACTCCAACATCTCCGTTTCTAGTCCAGAATCCGACACGTGGTACGCCCCGCTCTCGGCGCCCAGGGTCAGATACCGATCGAGTCGTGCCCAATCTCCGACACCCGCGGGCTCAAGGTTCACGGGCGTCCCTACCCGGGGGCGACCCGGTCGAATGCCCTCGGCCGACCGGCGCCGCCTCGGATTCCTCCGTTCCACATCGATGATCATAACCTGAACCTCCTCTCTCTCTCTCTCGTTCCCCACCTGCATTCTCTCCTCAGAACCGAAATAACGCGGGCAAACCCGACCCCCGGGAGGGCCTCGACGGCGTACTCCCGGAGCCTCTCGGCCCGCAAAATCTTCTGTTGTCGACCCCGGATCGACCCGGGACGTTCAAACGGCGAACAAGAATACGTCTCACCTCCAGCGCACGCCGCGTTTGCATCACCGCGCACGCGAGGTCTTCGGCTCGCCGCCAAATCCGATTCAACCCGACCCATTTCATCCCATCCCGTATCCCGTTCAGGGTCCATCGCCTGTCAGCGACAATCGCGTGACAATCACGGGCGAACCACGCGGCGGATTCTCCGGCTCGTGTCGACCCATGGCACTCACTCGGTTCCCTGGTTTCACGAAGAGATGGAATGGGGTCCTTGGTCATACAAAAAACCCTGCTTACCTTTCGGCAAGCAGGGTGAGAAAACTTGGATTCGATCTCTACCTGCTTGCCCCTTCCTGAATTTCAGAATCAACGATGAATTTCTGGGAGGCCTGGGACTGGGTGACGGTATGGCGGATGGCTTGAGAGGCCCACTGCCATGCGTACGAGACAGTCCGACCTACGACCACTCCACCCGACACGGCACAGGGCATAAGCCCCGTTCCGCGTTCAGTATTCATGGTCATGGAAGGTGTCGTCCGCATCGAACCTTCCTGTCTTGTAAAGAAACTCACTGAGACGGTCAACGCCTTTTCCAGATCTTTTCCTGGCCTGCCTCGACTCCCATGCCTGTGAGATTCTTTGGTTCCCCTGATTCGTACCCACTCAGACCAGCTTCTTCAGATGCGCGATCGAACGCTCCGCCTGCTCCACCGTGCCGCATTCCACCGACAACACGATATCCCGCGGACACTCCGACCGAACCAAGCGGATCACCCGCGCCCAATCAATCACGCCATCGCCACAGGCACACCCCACCGGCGTTCCCGTCACCTTGCCCCGCTCCGTTTGGCCTTGTCCGACCGAAATGTCCTTCGCATGCAGATGGACCAACCGCTTCGCCACCCGGCGCAGCCATTTATACGGGTCAGCCCCGCACAGGAACGCGTTGCCGGTATCAAAGTTGATTCCGATCGACGGGCTCTTCACGAGCTTCGAAATCCGATCCAACCCCTCAGGGGTCCGGCTGTACTGCTGGTGACATTCCAAACCGATCCGGATCGAGCGCGACTCCGCCACCTTTGCCGCTTCCATCAGCGTGTAACGCATGAGCACAAAATCCTCCTCCTCCGTGGTCCAGTCTTGCTTCGGCCCCTCGTCGGTGTTCACCACGGGCGCGCCCGCCTCCGCCGCAAACCGGATCGCCTGCTTCAAGTACTCCGTCCCGATCTCCGGTTTGGTGATCGGCGTGTGCGTGGACAATCCGGACAACCGGACCCCGTACTGCTCGCAAGCCCTCTTCAAACGCATCGGATCGTCCAGCATCGAAACGCTGTGAAAGTATCCCGCCTCGCTCAACAACTCGCGCCCCCAGTGCACCATCGGCTCGACATAGTCGTAGCCGAGTTCCGCTGCCTTGCGGACGCCCCATTCGAAGTTCTTGTCGTCGTGCCGCACGAACTCGAGGTTGATGCCAATCTTGATCTTGCCCATGGATGTACCCCCATTCCGCACCGCGCACCGTCGTCTCCGCCACCTGCCGGTTGCCCATTGCTTGCCATTTCTTGCCCGACCCATGGCCGCGTCCGTTCGGCGCGGCTTCAACTCCTTGCTTACATCGTTAGCTTGTCTCCTTGTCTGGAATTCACCGCCCGGCTATCACCGGCCGATGCACTGCCCAGCCACCCGCGCCTCCCGAGCCCCGGGCTTCACTTTGATCGAACTCCTGGTGGTGATCGCCATCATCGCGATCCTGGCCAGCATGCTCCTCCCCGCACTCGCCAAAGCCAAAGAAAAGGCCAAATCCACCGCCTGCATCAACAACCTCCGCCAGATGGGAATCGCCCAGAAGGTCTACTCCGACGACTTCGACGGGCGCTTCGCGTTCACCTTCCAGGTGCGCGGCGACAACGTGATTCGCAAAGGTTGGTTCAACTTCCTCCAGCCCTACCAGCAAACCACCAACCTCCTCCTCTGCCCCAACAAGACCCGGAAGTTCAAGGAGACCGTCGCCCTTTATCCCAGCGATCAGCAGGACAAAGCTGTCTCCAATTACGCCATGAACTTCAGCCTCGGCGGCTGCGATTGGCCCAACGTCTGGGACACCCGAAACTGGCCCGCCGTCAAGGATTCCGCCGTCCGCAGCCCATCCGCCACCGTCCACATCACCGACGGCGGAACCCGCCCGCTCAACTCCAAGGACCGCTTCAAATGCGTCACGGTCGCGTCGGTCGAGAAACCTGGCTGTTGGATCGTCCATGACCCCGCCAACGATGCCCCCTGCAGCGGTTGCGTCACGGCCACCGGCGACCCCAACTGGGGCGGCCCGCATCTCCGTCACAATCAACGCAGCAACATCCTGTTCGCCGATTCCCACGTCGAAGCCAAGCGCGCCTCCGACTGGTACTGGGCCGGCACCAGCTGGCTGAAGCCCGACGTCGGCGGCAACGGCGAGTGAGACCGAACGCACCGCCGCTTGAGTGGGACCCAACGTCCCGCTAGCTTGGTCTCGTTGAAGCCGAAGTCCCGTCATCCAGCCCGAGCCCTCGCGGTCGCCGTTCTCGCTCTCGTCGGCGCCGCACACAGTTCGCCACGTCCGTTCGCCGCCAGCGTTCCCGAGCGCGTCGATTTCAATTTCCACATCCGCCCCCTCCTCTCGGACCGCTGCTTCGCATGCCACGGACCGGACGACCAGGCCCGCAAAGCCAAACTCGACCTTCACACCCGTCCGGGTGCCCTCAAGGGCGGAAAATCGGGTACCACCAGCCTCCTGCCCGGAGACCCCAACGGTTCTGAGATCTACAAGCGCATTACCACCACGGACGCGGATGAAGTGATGCCACCCCCGGATTCGAAACTGCCCGCGCTGACTCAGGAGGAAGCCGAACTTATCCGACGCTGGATCGCCCAAGGCGCCGAATTCAAAGAACACTGGGCCTGGATCCCCCCGGCCCGGCACGAACCGCCACACACCACAGACAACGGGAACTCCGGGCAGTCCACCCATCCCATCGACGCCTGGGTTCGGTCGCGCCTGACCACGGAGGGGCTCGCTCCTCAACCCGAAGCCCCACGGGAAACCCTGATCCGCCGCCTGAGCCTGGATCTCACCGGGCTGCCACCCACGCCCGCCGACATCGACACCTTCCTTGCCGACACGTCACCCGACGCCTACGAATCCCTCGTCGACCGCCTCCTGGCATCGCCGCATTACGGCGAACGCATGGCCCAGGAATGGATGGACCTGGCCCGGTACGCCGACACCTACGGTTACCAGGCGGACGTCGACCGCGACCTTTCGCCCTGGCGCGATTGGGTGATCCGCGCCTTCAACGACAACCTTCCGTGGGATCAGTTCATTACCTGGCAACTGGCTGGCGATCTCCTGCCCGACCCGTCCGAGGATCAAGTCCTTGCCACGGCGTTCAACCGACTCCACCGACAGACCAACGAAGGCGGCAGCATCGAGGAGGAATTCCGCACGGAATACGTCGCGGACCGTATCCACACCATGGGCACGGCGTTTCTCGGTCTGACGCTCGAATGCGCTCGTTGCCACGATCACAAATACGACCCGATCTCGACGCGGGACTACTATGGCCTCGCGGGATTCTTCAATTCCATCGACGAGTCCGGGCTCTATTCCCACTTCACTCGGGCCACCCCGACCCCGGTCCTGCTCCTTTGGGAAGACGACGCCAAGACGAAACACGCCGCTGCCGTGGAAGCGATCGATCGTGCTGAGCAATCCCTGCGTGCGCTTCAGAATGGCGCCCCGAAGGCGCCACCCCCGGTCCACCCGCCGCTCCCCAAGCCTCCCGCGCCCATCGTCCACCTCGCGTTCGAACAGATCGTCACCAACCGAACGCCCGACTCGGTCACAACCAACCTGGTCTCGCTGCAAGACAGCCCAACTCTCGCGCCCGGTGCGGTTGGAATGGCCATGCTCTTCAGCGGCGACAACACAGCCACCATCCCGCACGCCGGAAAGTTCGGGCGAACCGATCCCTTCTCGTTCGCCCTCTGGCTCAAGCCCACCGAGAAGCAGGACCGCGCCATCGTCTTCCATGCCTCCATCGCTTGGACGGATTCCGGCAGCCGCGGTTATGAGTTCATCCTGGATGAAGGCCGGCCGTTCTTCGCCCTGATCCATTTCTGGCCGGGCAACGCCGTCGCGGTCCGGGCACGCCAACCCCTTCCCCTCCACCAGTGGTCTCACCTCACCGTCACCTATGACGGATCCAGCCGCGCCAGCGGCATCCACCTCTACCACAATGGCGAACCCCTCGCGGTCGAGATGGTTCGGGATCATCTGTACAAGGAGATCCTGCACCGTGGCGAATGGGGCGACTCCGACGGCGGCGGTGCGCAGCTCAAGCTGGCAGGCCGTTTCCGCGACAACGGATTCAAGAGTGGGTCCATCGACGAATTCCAGGTCTTCGACACCGAGTTGACCACCCTGGAGGTGGTCGCTCTCTCGCGGGCCACGGAAGCCGGCCGGAACCTTCCTTTGCCGCCTTCCCTCGCCCTACAAGGCCCCGAGTGGCATGCCTCGCATATGCTTGCCCGCGACAACCCGGCCTACCGGGAAGCCGCCGTGGCCCTTCACGCCGCCCGGGTCACCGAGAACCAACTCGTCAATCCGGTCCGCGAAATCATGGTGATGCAGGAACTACCCCAGCAGCGACCCACCTATGTTCTTCGCCGCGGCGCCTATGACGCCCCCACCGATTCTGTCAGCCCGGGCGTCCCGGAACGTATCGCCCCCTTCGACACCAGCCTTCCCAAGAATCGGCTGGGCCTCGCCCGCTGGATGACCGACTCGAAACACCCGCTGACTGCCCGCGTCGCCGTGAACCGGGTCTGGAAACTCCACTTCGGCCGCGGTCTGGTCGCCACCTCGTGGGACTTCGGGGCCCAAGGCCAGCTTCCCTCCCACCCCGAACTGCTCGACGGGCTCGCCCAGACATTTGTCGAGTCGGGCTGGAACCGAAAAGCGCTCCACAAACAGGTCGTGCTCTCGGCCACCTACCGCCAGTCGTCGCAGGCACCTGCTGAACTCACCGCGCGCGATCCCGAGAACCGCCTGCTCGCCCGCGGCCCCAAGCATCGACTCGACGCCGAACAGATCCGCGACAGCGCCCTCGCCGCCAGCGGACTCCTGGTTCCCACCGTGGGCGGTCCCAGCGTCAAACCCCACCAACCTGCGGGGGTCTGGGAAGACGCCGGCACCGGCAAATCCTACACTCCCGACAAGGGCGATAAACTCTACCGTCGCAGCCTCTACACGTTCTGGCGCCGCACGGCACCGCCGCCCAACATGCTCACCTTCGACGCCACCACCCGTGAGGTGTGCACCGCCAAGCGCGAAACCACCTCCACCCCGCTCCAAGCCCTGGTGCTGCTCAATGATCCCCAGTTCCTCGAGGCGGCTCGCGTGCTCGCCGAGCAACTGGTCGCAGCTCATCCCGAATCACCTCGCCTCCGCGCTCAGGCCGCATTTCGTCGACTGACGGGCCGCGCTCCCGATGACCGGGAATCGGAAATCCTGGACCGGTTGTTCGATGAACAATGGTCGTTCTTCCAAGCCAACCCCGACGCCGCCACCCGCTACCTGAGCGTCGGCTCGAAACCACGCCAGGAGGACCTCGCCGCCCCGGATGTCGCCGCCACCGCGGTGCTCGCCAGTACCCTGATGAACCACGACGCTTTCATCATGATACGGTGATTTGCTGTTGATCTCGTAAGGTTCCACTCCCTCGATCCGTTCACTGACTATGCTCAACCTCAACATCCTGAGAAAACGCCTGCGAGACGGCTTTCGCCCGTTCGCGCTGGTCACGACGGACGGCCGCAAGTTTCCGGTTCCGCACCCCGAATTAGTCGACGTCGGCAGAGGCGTCGTGGTGGTTGTCCATCCCGACGACTCGTCCAGCGTCCTCGACTCCCTCCACATCGTCTCCGTCGAAGATCTCCCCGCTCGAAAATCCCGATGAACCCTTCCTGTTCCGGCCCTCTCTCCGTTGCCGATCTCTCCCGCCGGGGCTTTCTGAACCGCTTCGGCATGGGCCTCGGTGGCATCGCACTGGCCCACCTTCTGAATCCCGCGCGCGCCGCCGCGACCGCCGTGACCGGAAGTCACGACCTGGGCATCCTGGGCGGAGCGCTCCATCACGCTCCCAAGGCCAAACGGGTGATCTATTTGTTCATGGCTGGAGGTCCGTCCCAGCTCGAAACCTTCGACTACAAGCCGCTGCTCAACGAACGCAACGGCCAGGAACTGCCGGCATCCGTCCGCATGGGCCAACGCCTCACCGGCATGTCCGGAAACCAGGCGACCCTGCCCATGGCGGGTTCGGCCTTCAAATTCGGGCAGCACGGCGAGTCCGGCGCCTGGATCAGCGAATTACTCCCCTACACCGCCAAGGTCGCCGACCAACTCTGCATCGTACGTTCGATGCACACCGAGGCGATCAACCACGACCCGGCCATCACCTTTCTCCAGACCGGCTCCCAGATCTCCGGCCGCCCCAGCATCGGCGCCTGGGTTCATTACGGTCTGGGCAGCGACAACGACAACCTCCCCGCCTTCGTCGTCCTCGTCACCCGCGGCAAGGTGGATCAGCCGCTGTACTCCCGTCTCTGGGGCAGCGGCTTCCTGCCATCTCAACACCAGGGCGTCCAGTTCCGTGCAGGCAAGGAACCCGTTCTCTATTTGAACAATCCCGACGGCACTTCCCCGGAAAGCCGGCGTCTGATGCTCGACCGACTCCGCGAATTGCACGCCCACGCCGCGGAACGCACCGGGGATACCGAGATCGATGGCCGCATCGCCCAGTACGAAATGGCGTACCGGATGCAAACCAGCGTCCCCGAAGCCACCGACGTCGCGGGCGAACCCGAGAGTGTCTACGAACTCTACGGGCCCGATGCCAAGAAACCGGGGACTTTCGCCGCCAACTGCCTGCTCGCCCGTCGGCTCGCCGAACGCGGGGTCAAGTTCATCCAGTTGTATCACCAAGGCTGGGATCAGCACGGTGGCCTGCCCAACGGCATCAAACAGCAGTGCAAGGAAACCGACCAGCCATGCCATGCCCTCCTGTCCGATCTCAAACAGCGAGGTCTGCTCGACGACACTCTCGTCGTCTGGGGCGGCGAATTCGGGCGTACCAACTATTCCCAGGGCAAACTCACCGCCACCGACTACGGCCGCGACCATCATCCCCGTTGTTTCTCGATCTGGATGGCCGGAGGCGGCGCCAAACCCGGCACGGTCTACGGCAGTACCGATGAGTTCGGCTACAACGTCGCCGAAAACGGGGTCCACGTTCACGATCTCCACGCCACCATGCTTCATCTCCTGGGCGTGGATCACGAACGCCTCACCTACTTCTTCCAGGGCCGCCGCTTTCGGCTGACCGACGTCCACGGCAAGGTCATCCAGCCCTTGCTGGCGTGACCCCTCCCGACTCAACCACCTCACTCCGTCGCACCCGGCGAGGCTGGCGGCTCTCCCAACACGGAACCGTCCTCAGCGAGGTTCTCCTTCAACCCGGACCCACTCACAGCGTCTTCGACGTGCTCGCGGCGGCATGTCTCATCGGCCCAACCGCCCACGACATCGCGCTGCTCGGATTCGGAGGTGGAAGCGTCGTGGCCGCCCTCCGGGCCCTCGGCTGCTCCGCGCGCGTTCATGCGGTGGACCTCGATCCCACTGGCCGGAACCTCCTCCACCAGGCCGGCGCCTCGTGGCTCGAGCCGTTCCACTGGCACCCTAGGGAAGCCGTCGATTGGCTCCGCTCGGCAGGCCAGTTCGATGTGATCGTGGATGACCTTTCAATCCCGCGGCATGGCGATGTGGTGAAGCCGGACGCCACTTGGAACATCCTTCCCGACCTGTTCGTGCATCACCTAAAGCCAGAAGGTCGCGCCCTTTTCAACCTCCTTCGACCCGCCCGGGGCGGTTGGATTCGCGGAGTCCAACAGGTTTGCTCGAACTACAAAACCGGAGTCGTCATCCATTTCGACGGCTTCGAGAATCGGATTCTGGTCGCCGGAAATGCCGCTATCAACGCTTCCTCTCCCTTGGCCAGCCCCAGGAATTTCGGCAACCACCTCCGATCCGGCCTGCGCGCGCTGGTTTCCCGGCAACAGGACCAAGTGCGAGTTCAAGGCGTCCGCACAGGTTCACCGCAGGAATAGCCGTCAAATCGGCTGGGAAGGCCCCAGGGACTCGGCGACGAAAACCTGGACAAAAAAAACCAGCCTACCCCGCGGCAGATCCCGACCCAACCGCTCCATGCCTGCCTACCGCTCCAACATCCGGTAGAATCGCAGCGGCGCGCCGATCTGGTCGACGTGATCAAAATAGCCGTCGACCGGAATCGAGTTGGTCTTCAAGGGCTGCCAGAGTTTCAGATCCCCCGAGCCTTGCAGGACATAGGTCACGCCGATCGTGCCCCGGCATCGGATGACAAACCCGTTCGGCGGCAATTTCCCCAACGCCTCGATCCGAGGCGGCTGCGCAACGGACGTTTCCGCTTCCACCCGGTAGTTGTCGAAGACCATGAAGTTGTCACCCGGACTTCCCGGAGTTCGGATCGCCCAAACCGCATCCACATCCCCGAAATCCAGGATGGCACTCTTGGTGGTGACGGGGCGATTAGTCACCAACCCGATCCCGCCCAGGGACGCCGACCATCGATTGGTGGCGAAGTCGATTCGGACATCGAGAAGGTAAGGCTGTGAATTGGTGAAACTCCGCCCGGTGGAGACGAAATTTCCATCGTCCAGCAGATAGTTCACCCCGAGCGAGTCGTTGTCGAAATCGACCGAGAAAAGCCGGTCCCCCTTCACGTTGTAAACGCTCCAGCGGAAGTCATCCCGATTGGCCCGGGCCGACGAATCTTCGATCGACAGGAGCACGGTGAAACGGACCTGAGGCGGATTGGTCGGTCCTGGTGCGTAGTTCAACGGCCGCCAGACATTCAGGAAATCGCCATTGTTCGTCGGCGCCACAAAACCCACGAACGCGTTCTGGCCTTCCCCGGCAAAAAAATCGCTCACCAGCCCGTTGCCGCCCGATCCGAACCCAACCCAGCCGGCCTGCCCAATCAAGGTAAGGGTCTCGTCGAAACCCTCGGATTTTTCGAAACGTGTCTCGTACAGGACCCGGGTCGCCGCCCCAACGGTCAGAGCTCCCACCACCCACCAAGCCCACCAGCATCCCCACCGCATCCACCATGTAGCGCGCATGACGTGATTGAAATCCAACCGCACCCCGATTCAAGCCGTGTCCCCAGAATCAATTCGCCTGAGTCCTTCCACCACCCCCACCTGCGCTACGACCCGCGGGACTCGGCCCGGCCGATGAGGGCGCCGAAACACTCGGCCGCGGCGCACTCGGCGCACTCATCACCGGAGACGGCGCCGAAAACGACTGGCGCGGCGCGCTGGGAGCACTCATCACCGGAGACGGCGCCGAGTAGGTCGGTCGCGAAGCCGGGGCCGGCGTGGAATACGAGGGCCGAGAAGCCGGCGACGGCGTGGAGTACGAAGGCCGGGAGGCCGGCGACGGCGTGGACATCGGAGCCCGCACGGTTCCGGGCGAGTAGGTGGACGACGACGGACGCGAGTAATCCACTTTGGGCGCGGCTTGAGGCACGGACGTTCGCGGCGCCGCTGGCCTCGCTGCCGGTGAATATCCGGGATTCGCCGGAGCGGTCGGAGCGATGGCAGAACCCCGACTTTCCACGGTGGGTTTCAATGGAGTCGATGGCGACGCCGTCCGGGGAGCCGGGGTTGCCGACCTCGGCAGATAGCGGGACGGGTCCGACAGCGGAACCGGAGTGGTTTGTCGCGAGGGTCCCAACACCGTCCCAGGGGACTGCGTCGGCGTGGGATACGGCGCGGCCGTACGGGATTGCGGTTGAGACGACCGGCCGTCCACTGACTTGGGGGCGGGCGTCCCGAACGAGTTCGCCGTCGGGGTCCGCGTCACGGCGGGTGTACGGGTCGGGCCAGCCATGGGTCGGCCGGACGCCGTGCTCGGAGAGGTCACCGATCGGGGCAGGTCGCTGCGCGAGACCCCACGAGATTCCAGGGGCTTGGCCGACGGAGCCGTTGGGGAGTTGGCAAAGCGCGAATCATAACCGGGTCGCGACGGCACAACCGAGGCGCCACGAGCCGATGTTCCCGCGCCCGACAGCCCCGAACTGACTGAACTGGGACGAGCTTCGGCACGAAAGGCGGTCGGCCGCCCGCCGGCTTCCGCGACCGTCGTCGGGCGATAAACCACCAAGCCGTCCTTCGAACGTTCCATCCGATCCACCCGGACGGGTTGATCCACCGAGGTTGGCAGGGGCTCGATTCGAGCCTTGGGAATCTCCGACCGGGAATTGGCCGCCACGATGTCGTAGCCGACGCCATGGTTGATGATCGTGTTGTTGTTCCCGTTGATCACGTTGTTCACCACGGTCGAGTTGTTGTAGACGGTGGCCGCGTGGTCGTGCCGGAGGGCGTGATGGGAGACGTTGAGGTGACCGAAATTGCCGTACGAAACGAATGTGTAGCAACTCGAGGCCAGCCCGAAACCAAAGCCCACGGACACACCGCTGCCGTACCAGGTCAACCCCACGCTCGAGGACCACCCGCAATACGGGGGCAACGGAGCCCAGCCCACGTAGGATCCGTGGTTCCGCCAGGTGACCCAACTCGGGCCCCACACCGTGCCGGGCAGCCAACACCAACCCAGCCCCGGATAGGTGGACCAGCGTCCGTAGTGAAACGGAGCCCAGCCCCACGAATATTCCGACGACCAATACCAACCCCAGTCCGACCAGACCCAGCGCCCGCCTTGGCAATAGGGCGACCAACCCGCGTTCACCGTGACCACGCTTGGCTGCCAAACCCACCCGTAGCTGGGGACCTGATACCAGGAGCCATAAGGCGACAAGGTTTGGTAGAAGGGTTGCACTTCGGTCGGGGCATCTGGAGGAACGAAGGCCGTCGGTTGCGGAAGTGGCGCAGGACCCGGTGCCTCCGGCGATCCAGCTACCGCGGCCAGATTCGTTCCGGGTGGGCCTCCCACGTCCACCGCGCCCGGCCCTTCAGCCACGGGGACCGCTGCATCCCGCGCCGCCAAGGCCGCTTTGATTTCGGCCACCGCTCCCACGAGGTTCGTTTGCAGGGCAACGACTTCCGCCTGCTCCTGACGCAATTCCGCCCCACGCCGCATCATCGCCGCCACCACACCGTCCGGAATCCCTATATCCCGCAGATAAAGAACATCCTCCAGCGCCAGATCATACGGAACGGAGGATCGCGACACGAAGGCGCGAACCACCTCCTCCCCCGTACCGGCTTCCACCAACTCAATCACCATGGCGACTTCGTCAGAGACCGTCCGGTTCGCCCGGCCCAATCGCAACGTGGGTGGCTCAGATGTCGCCGCAGCCACCCCGCTCGCATTGGTGACGGCGATCGACCCCGCCGCAGCCACCCCCGTCGGCGCGTTGGTCGATAGATCGGTACTCGAACCTTTCGGCTCGGCGCACCCGCCCGTCAGCACGGTCATCATCGCAGCCATCCAAGCGACGGTTCTGTTCAACGGGGTTTTCATAGTTTCACTACGGTTGTAGTCCTTTTATTTGGGCAGGCAACCCCTGATTTTTCGGTCTTTTCGAGCGTTGCTGCCCGGTCCAATGGACTCGCGCCCTAGGGGGGATATTCACGCCCCGCCTAATAGCCGACTTAAGAAAATCCGCTCACACTTCCCAAACATCTACCCATTAGCCGCTTCCAGCGCTGTGATGCCCTCCATTGACCTTCCTATGTGTCCCGTCGCGGACTGGGATCTCGCCTCCCGACTTCCGCCCGCTCGGTGGCTCCCCTAGATTGTGGCCGTGCTGCCCAGTCTTGCCTACCTCGACCGTTGCCGCGACCTCCTCGCCACCGTCACCGCCCAAGTCGATCCCATACGCCAAGCCGCCGATTGGTTCGCCTCCACCATTCTTGCCGGCCGAATGGTCCACCTTTTTGGCTCCGGCCATAGCCGCATCTTGGTCGAGGAAATGTGGCCTCGGTATGGTTCCTTTCCTGGCTTCAATCCCATCGTCGAACTGTCGCTCAGCTTCCACAACCTCGTGGTGGGCGCCAACGGCCAGCGTCAGGCCATGTTCCTGGAGAATGTCTCCGGGCTGGCGGCCCGCATTCTCCGGAACTTCGACCTTCAACCGGCCGATTCCGCCCTCGTGATCTCGTCGAGCGGATGCAACGTGGTTCCGATCGAGATCGCGGAAGGCTTCCGTCAGCGTGGCATTCGGGTCGTCGCCATCATCTCCCGCGATCATTCCCTCGCCAGTTCCAGCCAGCGTCCGGACGGCCGGAAACTCCAGGACTTCGCCGATCTCGTTCTCGATACCGGCGCACCGGTCGGCGACGCCATGGTCCGCATTCAAGGCCTCGACACTCCGGTGGCGCCGGGGTCCACGGTCGGTGGCTGCATGCTGGTCAACTGCCTCAAAGCGGAGATTGCCCAACGCCTCACCGCGGCCGGCCATCCCCCCAAAGTGCTTTCCGCCGGTGCGGTCGTCGGCAAGGAGCGGGCCACCGCCCTCTTCGAAGCCGCCTATGACGAACATGCCCGGCGGCTGGCAAAGCTCTACGAGAGGATGGGACTCGAGCCGCGCCTGGTTTAACGTGAAGCGGCCCACCCTTTTTTCCTACTAACGAAGATGCTCAAGAACCCAAATCCATCGGTACCAGGGTCGGGCGCGCGGCCAGATTCTCGGAGAATCGGAGTGGCGCACTTCTGGAAACACCCCGCAGGCTCCCCGAAAGCAGCCCGGTTGCTGCGAACCCGATTCCCCCTATGACGACATCACCTGTCTTCCTGCGTCGGGTCATTCTGCAGAATTACATGAGCATCGGACGATGCGCCGTCGACCTGCACGCCCTCAACTTCCTGGTGGGGCAAAACGGATCCGGCAAAAGCAATTTCCTGGATGCGCTTCGGTTCGTCTCCGATTCCCTCAACACGTCCGTTGAGCATGCACTGAGGGACCGAGGCGGCATTGGGGAGGTTCGGCGCAGGTCGTCTGGTCACCCCACTCATTTCGGGGTCCGCCTCGACTGGGTGCTCCCCTCGGGCCATCACGGGACTTATTCGTTTCGAATCGGCGCCAAACCCAAGGGGGCCTATGAGGTGCAACAGGAGGAATGCCAGAGTGATCCGTGAGCTTCAGTCTCCCGATCCGGGCGAGGTGCTCGCCTCGGACGGGAGAAACCTAGCCTCCGTTGTCAAACGAATGTCCGATTCGTCTCAACCCGAACGTCTGACGCGGGTCGCCGAGCTTTTGGGTAAAGTGGTCCCGGGTTTATCGGGGGTTGAACACAAGCCAGTCGGGAAAAAAGAGACGCTCGAATTCCGACAAGCCGTGGCTGGCAGTAAAGATTCATGGCGATTCGATGCGGAGAACATGTCGGATGGAACGCTCCGCACCTTGGGTGTGTTGGTGGCTTTGTTTCAACCGACCGCGTCCGACGGACGCAACGTCCGGGTCGTGGGCATTGAAGAGCCCGAAACCGCCCTGCATCCCGGCGCGGCAGCCGTCCTTCGGTCAGCGCTCTTCGAGGCTTCGCAATCGGCCCAGGTGCTGGTGACCAGCCATAGCCCAGACCTGCTCGACGACAAACAGGTCTCAGGGCAAGCCCCTCCTTTGACAAATGCCATCGCGAGCTCTCGTCGCTGCTGAAGAACACGGCAAGAATCACCCCAGGTTTTCAGCCCCGCGGAGGATTTGAGCCAGGCAACGCATCTCCATCTTAAGCCAACCCGTCCATGCCCCTTCCTAATCATTCGTGGCCACATCGCCTTGGCACAGGGTTGCTCCTGGCGTGCGTGTGGGTCAGTTGGCTCGCGTGCCTTCCCCCATCCGCCGCCGCCGCCGCCGCCGCGACCACCAACGAGCCTCCTGCCGCGTCCGACCTCGCGGGCGCCTTACGCATCGTTGGCCTGCCCTTCACGGATGCGGAGCAGAGCCAGATGCTCGGCTCCGTTCAACACTCCCTCCAAGCGTTTGAAGCCCTTCGCCTCCGCCAGTTCTCTGACTCCACCCCGCCGGCACTCCGATTCGATCCGCGCCCCCACGGATGGATTCCACCCCAGCCGGTTCCCACGAATCCGCCGCCGGCCTTGCCCCGGATTCAACGCCCCGCCTCAGCGGAGGACCTGGCGTTTCTTCCCGTAACCGATCTCGCCGCCCTGCTTCAATCCCGGCAGGTCACTTCCGAGGATCTGACCCGCTTGTCTCTCGACCGACTCCGCAGGTACGGCCCCGGCTTGCACTGCGTGGTAACTCTGACCGAGGAACGTGCCCTGGCTGCCGCACGCCGCGCCGACGCCGAGATCCAGTCGGGACGTTGGCGCGGCCCGCTGCACGGCATCCCTTACGGGGCTAAGGATCTGATCGCCACGCGCGGCGTTCCCACCACCTGGGGCGCACCCCCCTTCACCAATCGGATCATCGACCTCGATGCCACCGTCATCCATCGACTGGACCAAGCCGGCGCCATTCTGGTCGCCAAGCTTTCCCTTGGCGAACTCGCGATGGGAGACACCTGGTTCGGGGGATTGACCCGCAACCCCTGGAAACCGGACCAGGGCTCCTCCGGTTCCTCTGCGGGTTCCGCCGCCGCGGTCGCCGCCGGCCTCGTCCCGTTTGCACTGGGCTCCGAAACCCTCGGGTCCATTGTGTCCCCCGCGACAATCTGCGGTGTCACCGGGCTCCGCCCCACTTTCGGCCGCGTCCCACGTACCGGGGCCATGACTCTCTGCTGGTCGTTGGACAAACTCGGCCCGTTGGCGCGCACCGCCGAGGACTGCGCCCTCGTACTCCAGGCGATCCAAGGACCTGATCGACAGGATCCCTCATGCATCGACGTGCCCTTCGAGGCCTCTTCGTCGCGAGCCCTTGCCCAACTCAGGATTGGTTTCCTGGAAACGGATTTGGCACAGGACAACGTCAACGCGTCCAACCACCTCGCCACCCTGGAACAACTGCGCAAGCTCGGCGCCACCCTGCGCCCAGTCCGACTTCCCGACATCCCGTCGAGTCCGCTCTGGCTGATCCTGAACGCCGAAGCCGCCGCGGCCTTCGATGCCTTCACCCGTGAGAACCTCGACGACCGACTCGTCCAACAAGGCCCCGGCAGCTGGCCCAATCTATTCCGCTCCGCCCGGCTCATCCCTGCTGTCGAATTCATCCAGGCGAACCGCCTGCGCCAGGAATTGATCGAAGCGATGCAGGGTTTCTTCCAGGACATCGACGTTCTCATCGCTCCCGCCTGGACCGGTCGCACCCTGCTCTTCAGCAACATGACCGGACACCCCTGCGTCGTCGTGCCCAACGGGGATAAAACCGAGGGCGCCCCGGCCAGCATTTGCTTCCTGGGCGGCCTCTTCCGCGAATGCGACGCGCTCACGGTCGCCACGACGTTCCAGCGGGCGACCACCTGGCACCACCAACGCCCCGATCTGAGTCAATTGCCGCCACCCTGAAGGGTGCCCCAGCCGATGCCCACCGCTCCGTCGTCGTCACGCATCCTCCTGGTCGAGTGCGAGGATCGACCTGGCCTTGTCCATGGCATCACCGGTGTCCTTTTCCGGCACGGCGCCAATGTCACCGGCAACCAGGAATTCGTTGACCGGCCGACTTCCCGTTTTTTCATGCGAACGGAGTTCGAAGGCATCGACGACGAACCGGGTCTGCTTACGGAACTCCGGGCCGTCCTCCCTGCGGAGGCAGGCGTGCAGCTCTCACGACTGGCCCCCAAGCGCATCGTGGTGCTCGCCACCCGGGAACACCACTGTCTGGCCGACATCCTCATCCGCCACGAGTACGCCGAGCTGAATGCCCAGTTGCTCGCCGTGATCAGCAACCACCGCCAGTTGGAACCTCTGGTCCGCCGATTCGATCTCCCCTTTCACCACCTCTCCCACCAGGATCTCGATCGGTCCGTTCATGAGTCGCAACTCGCCGCCCTGATCGAGTCCTATGCGCCAGATTACGTCGTGCTCGCGAAATACATGCGCATTCTCAGCGCCGAGTTCGTCGCCCGGTTCCCCCGCCGTCTCATCAATATCCACCACTCGTTCCTGCCCGCCTTCATCGGCGCCCGCCCCTACCACCAGGCCTTCGAACGCGGCGTCAAAGTCATCGGCGCCACCGCGCATTTCGTCACCGAACAACTGGATCAGGGCCCCATCATCGTCCAGCAGGTGATCCCCGTGGACCACACGCACACTGCCGAAGACCTCCAGCAATCGGGCCGGGACGTGGAACAATTCGTTCTCGCCCGGGCGCTCCGGGTCGTGTTTGAAGATCGCGTCTTTCTGTGCGGCAACCGAACCGTCATTCTCGACTGAACTCTTTCTTCCTCCCAACCCTCAACGCTTACCTCCCCTGAACTCGAATCCTCTCCGATCGTCGGTCATCGGCTCCTACCCCTTCCCAGGCTGGCTGGAGTTCGCGTCCCAACAACTCGACCGGTTTGGCCCCGACGACCTAGCCGAACTCCAGGATGACGCCGTCATCGCCGCGCTCCACGATCAACTGGCGGCCGGACTGGATGTCGTCACCGACGGCGAGCAAACGCGACTCGATTTCAACCTGTCGTTCTACGGCTACATCCAGGGCATTGACCTCGAGTCCGCCCCGCCCAGGCGCTTCGGCCCGCCAGCCCACGATCAGCGCGGCAAGCATGCCGTCACCGGCCCCTTGAGCGCACCCCGCGGCCTTGGAGCCGTCGAAGAGTTCAAGCGGCTCCAACGGCTGACCGCCCACCTCCCGCGCACCCCTACCCTCAAGGCCTCGGTCCCGGGTCCTTACACTCTCTCCGGTCGCCTGCTCCCCAACCCCGCTCTCGGCTATCCCGATCGCTGGGCCCTCACGGAAGCCCTCCTGCCCCTCGTCCGCGAAGAACTGGCGGACCTCGTCGCCGCCGGTTGCACGGAAATCAGCGTCGATGAGCCCAGCATGAGCTGCTACGCCTACCGCGAAGACACGCGCCGGTTCGTCGATATCTTCAACCGCACCGTCGAGGCCGTCACCGGCAGAACCCGGGTCTGCACCCATCTTTGCTTCGGCAATTACAAGGCCCGGGCGGTCGGACCCCGCCTCATCGCACCGATGTTCCCCGCGTTCCTCGACTTTCACTGCGACGAAATGCACGTCGAGATGGCCAGCCGCGAGTTCGCCGAACTCGAACTCATCCGCCCCATTGCCCAACGCACCGACGTCGCGGTCGGCATCATCGACGTCAAAAGTTATTACATCGAGACACCCGAGGACATTGCGCGCCGGGTAAAGCGTTGCCTCGAATTCGCGCCCGCCGACCGCCTCGTCTTCGCGCCGGATTGCGGCCTTAGCCAAACCGCCCGCTGGGCTGCGAAACGGAAGCTCGCGAACATGGTCTCCGGCATCCGACAGGTCCGCGACCAGCTTGGCGCCTGATTCCCCATCGCGGCCGCTCGCAACCCATCCATGACGTCCCCCATCCTCACCTCCCTCACCGATCTCCACCGTGAAGTGTCCCAGATGTCCGAAGGACGCGTTGCCACTTACATCCCGGAGTTGGCCAAGGCGAACCCGGATTGGTTTGGCATCTGCCTCGCCACGCCCGGCGGCTCCATCTACGAGGTGGGTGACACCGCCATCCCGTTCACGATCCAATCCATCTCCAAACCCTTCGTCTACGGCATCGCCCTCGAGGACAATGGTCGCGCGTCCGTCCTGGAAAAGGTCGGAGTCGAACCTACGGGGGACGCTTTCAATTCCATCAGCCTCGAACCTGGCTCCGGTCGCCCCCGCAACCCCATGATCAACGCCGGGGCCATCGCCACCACCGGCCTTGTCGGGGCCAACTCCCCCACTCACCGCGCCCAGCGCATCCGGGAATGCCTGGGACGCTTCGCCGGACGCGAACTCAGCTTTGATGAAGCCGTCTTCCAGTCCGAGAACGAGACCGGCCACCGCAACCGCGCCATCGGCCACATGCTCCGGAACTTCGGCATCCTGGAATCCAACCCGACCGCAGTCGTCGAAACCTACTTCCGTCAGTGTTCGATCTCGGTCACCTGCCGCGACCTCGCCATCATGGCCGCCACCCTCGCCAACCGCGGCGTCCATCCGGTCACGGGCAGACAGGCGCTTCGCGGTGAATACGTCGAAAGCGTCCTGAGCGTCATGGAGACGTGCGGAATGTACGACTCGGCGGGCCGTTGGGTGTATGAAATCGGCATGCCCGCCAAAAGCGGCGTCGCCGGCGGAATCCTCGCCGTCCTCCCCGGGCAGGTCGGCATCGGGGTCTTCTCGCCGCCCCTGGATGCACAAGGCAACAGCGTCCGAGGCATCCGCACCTGCAGCGATCTCTCCCGTTACCTAGACCTCCACTTGCTGAACCATCCGCCCGTGGGACGCCAGGCCATCCGGCGGCGACTCGCCGGCTCCGAGTTCGGGTCCAACCGCGTCCGCACACCGCAGGAACGCACTCTCCTCCGCGAACGGGGCGATGCCCTCCAGTTGTACCAACTCCAAGGCCACCTCACCTTCTCCACCTGCGAAGTCGTCATCGGCGACCTTCTCGAGCGCGTCGCCTCCCTTCGCCAGATGATCTTCGATTTCAAACGCGTCCTTTCGGTCGACGAAAGCACCTGCTACCTCATCCATCAACTGCTTCTCCGTTTCCGCGAACGAGGCGTCTCCATCATTTTCACGCACTCCCAACACCTCCCCCTGCTCGGCCGGTATCTGCGTCGGAAGTTTGGCGACAACACCTCCCTGTGGTTCCAAGCCTGCTTGGACAATGACCGCGCTCTCGAATGGTGCGAGGACCAACTCCTCCAGCTCGATGCCATCCCGCGAACCACACCCGACAGCATCGCGGCAACCGAGTTCGAACTGTTTCGGGGCCTCACGGAACCCCACATCGATCTGGTGCAATCCAAACTCCGGCACCGTCCCTTCCATAAGGGCGAAATCCTCGTCGAGACTGGAGCCTCGGCGGACGAACTGTTCCTGCTTGAGGAAGGCCAGGTGAGCGTCCTGCTCGGCGCCGCCACCGACTCCGAGAGCCGGCTTGCCACCTTCTCGCCCGGCATGCATTTCGGCGAAATGGCGCTGCTCGATCGCGCCCCGCGCTCCGCCCGCGTGGTGGCGGATTCGGACGGCGCCTGCCGAATCCTGACGCGCCACGATTTCGATCAACTGGGCCGGGAGCATCCGGAGGTCCTTCTCGGAGTGCTGCGCAACCTTTGCATCGGCTTCAGCAGCCGCCTGCGCAAGGCCAACGCCGAACGGGCCGCACTCGACTGAGACGAACGAGAGCTTCGGGATTGGCCCAAACCCCCGATCACCCCACACTGGGCGCGTGATCGCCTTGATCGATTATGGCTCCGGCAACCTTCGCAGCGTGCACAATGCGCTGCTGCGGGTCGGCGCCCCTGTACGGATCGTCCGCCACGGGGAGGAAATCGCGGAGGCGAGCGCCGTGGTCCTCCCGGGCGTTGGGGCTTTCGACGACTGCCTCCACGCGCTGCGGAAGCAGGAACTGTTGGAAGCCACCCGCGAATTCATCCGTGGGGGCCGGCCGTTCCTTGGCATTTGCGTCGGCTTCCAGGCCCTCTTCGACCGGAGCGACGAGTTTCAATCTTGCGCCCAAGGCCTGGGTATTCTGAAGGGCCCGGTGGTGCGTTTCTCAGCTCAGGCAGGTCTGAAGATCCCCCAGATCGGCTGGAACCAGCTCCGGATAGCCCGGCCCGAATGCCCGCTCTATCAGGGCATTCCCGACGGCAGCCATGTGTACTTCGTCCACAGCTTCTTCCCGCGTCCGGAAGACCCGTCCTGTGTCGCGACATGGACCGAGTACGGCGGGGAGTTCGCATCGTCTGTTTGGAAGGAGAACGTCTTTGCCACCCAGTTTCATCCCGAGAAAAGCCAGGCCGTCGGGCTGGCTCTCCTCCGGAACTTCGCCCAGCTTGCCGCATGATTTCAATCCCATGGCTGGCCACAGGCTGCTTGCCAAGCCGTGAACCGGCTCTTCACACTGGGGGACCGACCCACTATGGCGCCTAGGGAACACTCTCGCTTTGTCCACTTCGTGCTCCCATGGCTCATTGCCCTCGGGGGCGTGGCGCTTTACGCCGCCACTTTGAACCGCTGGGTGGCTCTCGCCGGCCTCGACGTCGTGTCCAAAGTCGCCGGTTGGGATTGGAACACGATGCAGCTCGGGCCCGTGACCCTTCTGCTGACCTGGCCCATCCGTTGGCTGCCCAGCGGCAGCCAAGCCCTCGCTCTCAATGTTCTGAGCACCCTCCTCGCCGGAACAACGCTCGCCCTCCTCGCCAAATCCGTTGCCCTCCTCCCTCACGACAGGACCCGCGAACAACGCCAGCGCGAACGGAGCGATTTCAGCTTCCTCACCATTCCCCAGGCCTGGGTGCCGCCTCTCGGCGCCTCCCTCCTGCTCGCCCTCCAGCTCACCTTCTGGGAAAGCGCCACCGCCATGACCGGCCACATGGTGAATCTCACCCTGTTCGCGTTCTGCGTCTTTTGTTTTCTCCGTGCCCGAATCCTTCAGGAAGATCGCTTCCTCGCCCTGCTGTCCTTCACTTTTGGCGCCGCCGCCGCGAATGACTGGGGCATCATCGGCTTCTGCCCCCTCTTTTTCGGCGCCATCCTGTGGGCCAAGGGCGTCGCTTTCTTCGAGGCCTCGTTCCTGATCCGAACCACCCTTGCCGGCCTCGCGGGAACCCTCTTCTACCTGATCCCCCCAATCGCCCTGAAAATGACGGACCAGGCCGATGGCTCCCTCCTGGAACTGGTCCGCACCCAACTCGCTTTTCAGCGCACGTTCCTCTTCGCCTTCCCCCGCGCGACCCTCTTGTTCAGCAGCCTGTCCTCGATTCTGCCCCTCTTCATCATCGCCATCCGCTGGCCCACCACCTTCGGCGACATGAGCGCCGCGGGCGCTGCCATCACAAATTTCATGTTCCGGCTCGTGCACACCGCGTTCTTCGCGTTCTGCGCCTGGGCCATGTTCGACCCGCCCTTCAGCCCACGCCAACTCGGCTTCGGCTACCCTTTCCTGCACCTCTACTTCCTCACCGCCCTCGCCTTCGGCTATTTCGCCGGTTACATGCTCCTGGTCTTCGGCCAGGAACCTGAACGGAAAATAAAACGGATCTCCGAAGGCCTCCAGGCCCTGGCCCGCCTCGTCGCCGCCCTCGTCGTGATCGTCACCCTCGGCGCGGTCGCCAGCCTCGCCGTGCGAAACTTGCCCGCCATCCACGGCCAAAACGGATCCCTCATCCGCGACCTCGCCAATACTCTCGCCGCCATCCCGCCAGGTCCCACCGTCATCACCAGCGACGACAACGACCTGCTCATGCTCGCCGTCGGCGCTTTGAGGGACCGCAACGCCGACGAACAGGTCATCCCCATCAATACCGGCAACCTCCGCCGCCACGTCTACCAGCGTCATCACGAACGCCGCTACGGATCCCGCTGGCCCGCTCTTGCCATCGAACGCCTCAGCGACCCCCTCGGCGACGACGTCCTGCTCCACCAGTTGGGCGCCCTGACCGTCTCCAACCAGATCTTCTACCTCCACCCCAGCTTCGGTTACTATTTCGAGGTCTTCCACCTCGTGCCCACCAACACCCTCTACGCGTACACCCGCCAGACCACCAACAGCTTCCTGCCAACGCCTCTCTCCGATGAGCAGTTCGAGGCCGTCCACCAACACTGGACTCGCATCCGCGAGCAATATGTCGACAATCCCGTGATCGCCCGCCTGCGCGAACAACGGGTCGCCAGCGCAACTTTCGTCGGCGCCCACTTCGCCCGCGCCCTCAACACGTGGGGCGTCGCCCTCCAACGGCGAAACCGCATCGACGATGCGAAGCCGTTCTTCACCGCGGCCAGCGAGCTGAATCCCGACAACATCTCCGCCACCATCAACGCCCGTTTCAACGAGAACCTCCGCGCCAACCGCCCGGAATCCGTCACCCTCACCGATGATATCTCCGATCGGTTGGGCCGTTTTCGAGATCTGCCCACCTTCCTCATGATCTGCGGACCCGTCGACGAACCGTCCTTCTGCTTCAAACTCGGCAGGATCTTCGCCGACGGCAATCTTCACCGCCAGGCCGCCCAGCAGTTCGCCCGCGCCGCTGAACTCCAGCCGGATTCCATCGAAACCCGGATGTGGCTCGCCAACGCTTCCCTCAACGCCAGATTCACCACCGACGTCCTCCGCATCGTCGACGAAACCCGCAAGCTCGGTAAGGAACTCACGCCCTCGCAGTCCAACGACCTCACCGGCCTTGAAGCCTGGGCCCACGCGCGCCAGGGCGACTTCGAGAAAGCCGAGGGCATCCTCCTCGAATCGGAACGACGCTTCCCCGACCGAGTCGAACCCATCCAAACCCTGAGCGACATTTACGCCGCCGCCGCCAAGACCAATCAAGCCCTCGCCTATATCGAGAAGCTCATGGCCAAGCTCCCAGGCGATCCCCGACCTCGCATCACCAAGAGCGCCATCCAAATGCAGATCGGTGCCGTCAACGACGCCGTCCAGACTCTCACGTCGATCCTGACCGAAGACCCCGCCTTCTTCCCCGCGCTCGTCAACCGTGCCCTCGCCCTTACCCAACTCGGCCGGCTCGACGAAGCGGAACGCGACTACCTCAAGTTGCTCGAACTCGCCCCCAAAATGCAGACCGTCTATTATCACTTGGGCGAAATCGACTTCCAGCGGGGTAAGGGCTCCGAGGCACGCCGTCACTACCGGCGCTTCCTCGAAAACACCACCCCCGGCACCCCGGAAGCCCTCACCGTTCAGCAACGCCTCAATGACATCGCCGCCGGCAAGGTAGGCGGCTGACCTCCCACCCACCCTCCGCACCGGGCTCGCCGCTTCATGCGGATCACCCACATCATCACCCGCCTGGTCGTGGGGGGCGCCCAGGAAAACACGGTCGCCTCCGTCCTCGGCCTCCGCCGACTGCCCGACGTTGAAACCCACCTGATCAGCGGGATCACCACCGGCCCCGAGGGTTCCATCGAATCCCAATTCGCCGAAACCCCCTCAGCCCTCACTCTCCTCCCTTCGCTCGTCCGCCCCGTCCACCCACTGCTCGATGTCCGAGCCTGGCTCTCCCTCTCTTCCCAACTGCGCCGGAACTCACCGGATATCGTCCATACGCATAGCGGCAAAGCCGGCATTCTAGGTCGCCTCGCCGCCCGCACTGCCGGCATCCCCATCGTTCTCCACACCATCCACGGCCCGTCGTTCGGCCCGTTCCAGGGCCCTGTTGCCAACACTCTCTTCCGCACCGCCGAACGTCTCACTGGCCCACTGACCACCCATTTCGTCGTCGTCGCCCATGCCATGGCCCGCCAATACCGCGCCGCCGGCATCGGTCGCCCCGACCAGTTCACCCGCATCGTCAGCGGCTTCGATCTCCAACCGTTCCTCGCCGCCCGCAACGACCCCGCCCTCCGCGGACGCCTCGGCATAGCACCTGAGGATTTCGTCGTCGGTAAGGTCGCACGACTCTTCGAAAACAAGGGCCATGAAGATCTCGTCGCCGCTGCGCCCGACCTCGTCCGGGATCTCCCGCACCTCCGGTTCCTCATCGTCGGTGACGGCGAACGTCGGGCCGCGCTCGAAGCCAAGATCGCCCGCCGCCAGCTCTCCCGCCACTTCATCTTCACCGGCCTCGTCCCGCCCTCGGACGTTGCCCGTTACGTCGGCATCATGGATATCCTCGTCCACCTCTCCCGCCGGGAAGGCCTCGCCCGGACCCTCCCCCAAGCGCTCGCGGCCGGCCGACCCGTCGTCGCCTACGACTCCGATGGCGCCAACGAGGTCTGCATCAACGGCCGTACCGGGTACCTGGTTCCCACCGGCAACCTCCACGCCCTCCGGGAACGCCTCAAACTTCTCGCCCACGACCCGTCCCTGCGGATTCAACTGGGCACCCAGGGTCGCGACCTGGTGCGTGACCTTTTCCCGCTCCAGCGCATGATCGATGACCTGCATGCCCTGTACCAACGCCTCATGCTCGCCCGATCGCCACGCCGCGCCGCCTCCCCATCCGCCACCAAGCCCTGACGCGACGTGACCTTTCCCTTCTCCCTCTACCTGGCGTCCCTCACCGGCGCCTTCGTTGCGTCGTTCCTTTCCCTTCCCGTCTGGCGCCGGTGGTGCCTGCGCACGGGTCACGTCGACGATCCCGGCGCCCGCAAGATTCACACCGAACCGGTGCCTCTCGCCGGAGGCCTGGCTGTCATCACCGGATTCCTCGCCCCCATCGTCGCCGGAACGGCCCTCCTGCTTGCTGCCCGTTCCTCTGGCCAGTTCCCCGGCCTCGACGCCGAGGCCTTCAGCCGACTGGAGTACGGCTTTGGCGCCCGACGCGTCGAACTCGCCGTCATCCTCGTCGGGGTCGTCGGCATGATGATCCTCGGATGGCTCGACGATCGCCATGAACTCGCCCCCTCCGCCAAGTTCGCCGGCCAATTCCTTGTGGCCCTGCTCGTTGCCGCGGGAGGCGTTCGCATCACCCTGTTCGTACCCAGCCTCGTCTTCAGCTACACCGTCACCATCCTCTGGATCGTCGGGGTCACCAACGCCCTCAATTTCCTGGATAACATGAACGGCCTCTGCTCCGGCATCGGCGCCATCGCAGCCGCCTTCTTCGCCGTCGCCGCCGCGCGTCATGGGCAATACCTCGTGGCCTCCATCGCCCTCCTCGGCTGCGGCGCCCTGCTCGGGTTCCTCCCCTGGAATTACCCCCGTGCCAACGCTTTCCTCGGCGATGCCGGCAGCCACGTCGCCGGGTTCCTTCTCGCCGTCCTCGCCATTCTTCCAAGCTTCTACTCCGCCGATCGACCCCACACCTTCGCGGTCATCAGCCCACTCCTGGTCCTCTTGGTGCCCCTCGCCGACCTCGCCAGCGTCGTCTGGATTCGGGCTCGACTCGGTCGCCCTCCCTGGATCGGCGACACCAATCACTTCTCCCACCGCCTGGTCCGCGCCGGCCTTTCCAAGCCACAAGCCGTCGCCCTACTCTGGCTCGCCGCAGTCGTCGGTGGCGTCTCCGCCCTCATGCTCTGAGCCAAAATCCTAGGACTTCCCCCCGGGGCGCCTCTTGAAGTAGTCTGTCAACCGCTATGAGGACTGCGTTTGACGGCACTGTTTCAGAGAGGATTCGAACCCTGGGGCAGCGCGTTTTGGAAGGTGGACGAATCTCGAAGGACGAGGCGCTCTTCCTTTTCAACCTAGAATCCACCGGGGACATTTTTGACCTGCTCGCGTGGGCCAACCGCATCCGCGAACAGTTCAAGGGCAACCAGGTCCACCTCTGTTCCATCGTCAACGCCAAGGCCGGCGGCTGTTCCGAGAACTGCAAGTTCTGCTCGCAGTCAGCCGCCTACCAGACCGACTCCCCGCGCTACGGATTTGTCGATCCCGAACCCGCCCTCGAAGCCGCCGCCGAAGCGGGACGGAACCAGGTCACCGCCATCGGACTCGTCGCCGCCTGGAAGGGCCTCAATGAGGGCCCCATGCTCGATGAGGTTTGTGACCGTGTCCGCGAACTCAAGGCGCAGGGCCAGGTCCGGGTCGATGTCTCGCTCGGCATCATCAAAAGCCAGTCCGTCGCCGAACGCCTCAAGGACGCCGGCGTCGAGTGCTACGGCCACAACCTCGAAAGTTCCCGCCGCTTCTTCCCCGAACACTGCACGTCGCACGAGTTCGAGGACCGCCTCCATACCATCCGCCTGCTCAAGAACGCTGGCATCCGCATCTGCTCCGGCGGCATTATCGGCATGGGCGAAACCCGTGAAGATCGCTGCGATCTCGCCCTGGAGCTCCGCGAAATCGGCGCCAACGTGGTCCCCATCAATTTCCTCAACCCGATCGAAGGCACGCCGTTCGAAAAGATCTCACCCATCGCTCCGCTCGAGGCCCTCAAGACCATCGCCTGCTTCCGATTCCTCCTCCCCCGCCAGGAAATCATGGTGGCCGGCGGTCGCACCAAGAACCTCCGCGACCTGCAAAGCCTCATCTTCGCCGCCGGCGCCAGCGCCCTCATGGTCGGCAACTACCTAACCACCCTCAACCGACCGGTCGAGGAAGACCTCAAAATGCTCGCCGATCTCGGGCTCACCCCTTCCTGGGAGCATAACTTCGAGGATCAGGACGCCGCCGCCTGTGAATCCGACTCACCTTGCGACTGCCACAAGAACTCCCCGGCCACCGACGTCGCCGTCGTCGCCGTCGCCTGAAGTATCGGTCCGTCGTGGCAGGGGTCCCAACCGTCCGAGCCGTCACGTCACGATCCGTAACCCTTCTTCTCCCATGAACCACGAAGTCCAAGATTTCGAGCAGCAAGTCCTCCAACGCAGCCGTCAAGTGCCCGTCGTGGTCGACTTCTGGGCTCCCTGGTGCGGCCCGTGCAAGATGCTCGGCCCCGTCATCGAAGGACTCGCCGCCGCCTCCGGCGGCCGTTGGGACCTCATTAAAGTCAACACTGAGGAGCAGCAGGCCCTCGCCATGGCCTACAACATCTCCAGCATCCCCGCCGTCAAACTGTTCAAAGACGGCGTCGTCGCCGATGAGTTCGTTGGCTTCCTCCCCGAGGACCAGATCCGCCACTGGATCGAAAATCACCTGCCCTCCCCGGCTCAGGAGGAAATGGAACGTGCCGCCGAGTTCATCGACAACGGTCAACTCGCTGAAGCCCGGACCCTGCTCGAGCAAACCCTGGTCAAGGATCCCCAGCGCGTGCCCGCCAAACTCCTGCTCGCCGAAGTTCTCCTCGGGGAAGATCCGTCAAAAGCGGTCGAACTCCTCTCCCAGGTCCCGGAAGACGCCGACGAAGCACCGCACGCTCAGGCCCTCTTGGTCCTGGCCCGGGCTTCCATGCGCACCGCCGAGTCGTTGCCCGATGACCCGTCCAAGGCCCGTCTCGTGGAAGGTCTCGTCGCTATTCGCAACCGGGACTGGGACGCTGCACTCGCGGGCTTCGTCGACGTCGTCGAACGCCGCCGTACCTACGCCGACGGCCTGGCCACCGACGCCGGCAAAGCCATCTTTCGCTACCTGGGCATCCGCCACCCCATCGCAGACAAGCACTACCGCCGCTTCAGTAGCGCGCTGAACTCCTGAAACGCCGAGCGAAGGGGTAACCACGGATAAAACAGCCCTCGGAAAATTCAGGTTCCTTCGGTTTTCGTGGTGTCGTCTGGCGTCGCCGCTCCACGGTAGCTCGCGACCACCCATTCGCTAATCACCTTGTCTGGACGTTTCACGTCTTCGACATCGAGGAGGAAATCCTGCTGGCCCGAATTCTGGGCGATCAGTTTCAGGCCGAACTGGTAGTCCTTGAACTTCTCCGCACAGAGATCCCGCACGGGTGTTCCGACAGCTTGAGCCTCCTCCACCAGAGCCACGGCCGCCCCTTCCGTGAACCTCAGGTTCAGCCCGTGGGATTGACGGAAACGATCGCCAAACTCATGCACGATGCTGGTCAACGTGGCGCGTTCTTCGCGGGCCTGTTCGGCCAAAAGCGTGGCCAAGGTCGTCTTCGGATCCGACACCAACGTCGACGTCACGACGAAACGCTTGACCGAGGTGGATGGCAGTTCGTACTTCAACTCACGGAAAGCCCGCTCGCACACCGTCATCAACCCGCGGGCTCCTGTGTTTTCCTTCGCTGCCGCCTTGGCAATCGCCTTCAGACCATCCTCCTGAAACAATACCTCGATCCCGTACGCTCCAAAGCCCTGCTCCACCTGCCGGACAATGCTTCCCTCCGACGACTTCAAGATCTCAAACAAATCGTCCTCGCTCAGCGTGTGACAGACCACCCGCACGGGAAGCCGTCCGATGAATTCGGGTTCGAACCCGAACTCCACAAAATCCTTCGTCTCCGCCAGCGCCAGAGTGCCGTCATCCGACGCCGTTCCTGACCCAACCGCCCCTGCCCCAAAACCGATCGTTGTGTCCCGGACCCGCTTTTGAACCAGCTTTTCCAACCCCGGAAATGCCCCGCTCACGATGAAGAGTATGTGTTTCGTGTTGATCATCGACGGCTGCTTCTTGCCGCCCCGCTGCAACTCCATCATCGCCTGGAACTGACCCGCCATATCGTTGGGTGCCCGGACCGAAACCTCGGTCTCTTCCATGAGTTTCAGCAGGTTCGTCTGTACCCCCCGCCCGCTGACGTCGCGCCCGGTGGCATGGGTGGCCGCGGCGATCTTGTCAATTTCGTCGATGTAAATAATCCCGTACTGGGCGCGCTCCACGTCGCCATCCGCTCTCCGGATCAGATCCCGAACAAGGTCCTCGACATCCCCCCCCACGTACCCGGTCTCGGAGAATTTGGTGGCGTCCGCCTTCACGAACGGGACGCCGATCAAGTCCGCAATGCTCCGGATCAGGTAGGTCTTTCCCACCCCAGTGGGCCCCAGAAGAATCACGTTCTGCTTCGCGTAGTTGGCTTGTTCGCGGCCCGCCAGCGCCTGGCGCACGGCATTGTAGTGGTCGCATAAGGCCACGCTCAGCACCTTCTTGGCCTCTTCCTGCCGGATCACGAAACGGTCGAGGTGCGCCTTCACTTCCCGAGGTTTTCGACGGAACCGCTCGAGGTCCTCCTCCACCTTCGGAGGCTCCGGTGCGGGTGTTGCCGTGTTCGAGGCACTCCCACCCCCCGCCGGTGGAGCCGCGAAACCAAACGAACCCGCTCCCGGCATGTTCTGTCGAAGAAACTCCTCCAAACGCTTCTGCAATTCCTCGGGAGGCAATGGACCGGAAAGACGCACGCTCGACATCGTGCCGTCACCATACGCCGGCCACCCCTCCGCGCCAGTCGTGCGTCATTTCCCGACTTCAACCCCTGGTGAATGCCGACCAGCTCGATCAAGTCGCAACACCACCGTCCAACCCAACAGCCTTTCAGCCGATGCCGCTTCCCAGGTTGACTAGGGCACCTCACCCAAACAGGAGACAAATCGAACCATTTGAATACCAAGATCCTAGAAGCACACCCACACATCACTATTCTCCCTGGATGGCCCAAAGACCCGACCGGGGCCTGTCAGGGACGGCGGTTTGGCACACGCGGTGCCTCCCTCCCCGCATGCAGGCCAGGCCCCTGTCTTGGATCGTCATGTGCGCTTGCCTGTGGGCAACCCTGACCGCTCGGGCGAACGCCCAAACCGTCCCCCTTCAGTTCCAAGACGGACTCCTTTGGGTCGAGGTCCAAGCTCACAATTCCCCCCGACCACTTCATTTCCTCATCGATAGCGGCGCCAGCATCAGCGTGCTCCTCCGATGCACCGCCGATCGACTCGGCCTCAAGCTGGGCCCCCAGGCAACCGTCACCGGCGTCGGCACCACCACCGGCGTCGGCCCCACACCCTGGGCCGCTCAAATCGGCCCGATCGACCTGCCCAACGAGGTTCTCGTTTTGGACCTCGACCGCCTGGCCAAGGTTTGTGGGCGTCCCAGGAAGTGCCGCTTCCGAGTGGTGCCTCGAGAAGTCGTGGGGCAGTTCGGCGTCGTCCATGAATCAGGTCTTCCACAGAACAAACTGCCGCCGCCACTCTCCCCCGGGACAGAGAAAATCTCCCTCACTCGCCCCACGCCAGGAACGCCAACAGATCCAGGATTTGCTCCTTCTGAAGCTCGTTCACCATGCCCATCGGCATGTTCGACACCGCCGAGCGTCGGCGCACCACAATCTCGGACCTAGATATCGTCACCAACGGATCGACCGAAGATCCCGTCCGCAAAACCAGCAACCCCAAGACGCTCCCAACCACGGGAACTTTCCTTCGAGACGCCGGTTTTGCAGCAAACGTGATGCCCATCGGACCAGCCTGATCGAGCCACCCAGTCGCCGAAAAGCGCGAAGACCCGCGCCCGTCATTTCGCCTCAGCTCGCGTGCGATTCCGCCTCGGATCCGGACCCACCTTTCCAGCCTTCCACCTCCAAGAGATGCCTCCTCCCATCGGGATCGGCCCAATAGAAGGCTGCCGTCCTCGGATCGCCTCCCGACGGGGTTCGCCCCAAACCCTGCTGGTGCCGGAACCCCTTGGATACGGCCCGCCCCGCGGCCCGGCGCTGGAAGGCGCGCACCACAAAGGCCCCTGCTTCCGCCATGACTTCGACGCGGTAAATGGCCTTGCCCGAGTTGCGCAGACTCGGCCCCGTCTGAAGCGTCAGCATTCCCTGGCGGACCTGGAGCCTCGGAGGCGGGGTGAGTTCATCGAGATAGACCCCCTCTTTTCCGAGATGGATTCCAAGCGCCGCCAAACCACGAATCGCCAAAGTCATCATGGCGTTGGCATCGTTGCGTCACCCCGCCGGATTAGGCAAGTTTGGGCCTCGCTCTTTCGGGATGGAGTGGAGCGTGTTAGGATCTGCCGGTCATGCTGATACGTAACCCACCGAATCCCGCCTCGTCCGGGCGCGAGCGCTGGGTGCGTGGCTTTACCCTGGTTGAATTGCTGGTGGTGATCGCCATCATTGTCTTGCTCGCTTCCATCCTCCTTCCGGGACTGTCGACCGCCAAGGAATCCGCCCGCCGCGTCCAATGCATCAGTAACCTCCGGCAACTCGCCATCGCCTGGGAGGTCTACGCCGGGGATCACGGCGACCGGATGGCCCTCAACGGTTATGGCACACCCGAAACCCTCGGCGGCACGAAACTGTGGGTGCTCGGAGACACCCACCAGAATCGACCTTCCTTCACCAACGAAAGTTACCTGCTCGACCCACGCTACGCCGGGTTCGCCGAATACTTGAAGAGCGCCCCCATCTACCGTTGCCCCTCGGATCGCGTCACCATCGAGATCGACGGCCGGGCCGCCCTAAAAACAAGGTCCTACTCCCTGAACGGATACCTCGGCTGGCATAGTCCGAACTTCCAGGCCTCGTTCCTGTCCCAGAATCATCAGCTTTACCTCAAGACCAGCGACCTCGGCGCCGGGTCGCCGTCCAGTCTCCTCCAGTTCGTGGACACCGCCCCGGGCAACGTGTGTCATTCCGCCTTTGTGGTCGGGTATGACTCGCAGACTCCAGGTTCGGGTTTTAAGGGGCTCTACTACCATCTCCCGTCGGCGCAGCACCGGGGCCGCGGCAACCTCAGCTATGGCGACGGACATGTGGATACCCATCGCTGGCAGGACCCCACCACCACCGCCCTGTCCCGCGAACGCTGGATCCCCGACCACATTTCCCTCCAGTACCCCAAGAATCCCGACCTCGCCTGGCTCCAGGAACGCGCCTCCCAGCCCAAGTCCCGCTAGGCCCCTCCACGATGCTCCATATCGTCCTCCTGGAACCTGAAATCCCGCCCAATACCGGCAACATCGCCCGCCTCTGCGCCGCCACCGACACCCAACTGCACCTGATCGAACCTCTCGGCTTTCGCATCGACGACACCACCCTCCGCCGCGCCGGCATGGACTACTGGCAGCACGTCACCTGGCATCGATGGCCGAATTGGAGGGACTTCGATGCCGCCCGCCCGCCCCAGAGCCGACTTTGGTTCATTGAAGATGGTGGCTCCCGCCGCTACTCGGACGCTTCATTTGCTCCTGGAGATTTTCTCGTGCTCGGTCGCGAAACCGCCGGCATCCCCAAAGCCCTGCTCGAAGCCCATCCCCACCAGTGGCTTCGCATCCCCATGCCCAACCCTCATGCGCGGTCCCTGAACCTTTCGAATTGCGCCGCCCTCGTCCTCTTCGAAGCCCTCCGACAGCTCGGGTTCCCGGGCGAATCAAAAGGGCCCCACTAAAGGCAACGAAACGCTGGCATCCGGCTTGGTATCCGAAAACAATCGTCTCCGCCGCCTCATGAGAACACTCGTCCTTGGCATCGATTCCGGCACCCAATCCACCAAAGCGCTGGTCGTGGACGCTTCCAACGGTCGCGTCGTCGGAATGGGAGCCGCCTCTTACGATCTCATTCCGGGCCTCCCGGCCGGCCACAAGGAACAGCATCCCCAGACCTGGGTTCAAGCCACTTCCAAGGCCGTCAAGGCAGCCCTCAAGGAAGCCAAAGCCCAAGCCTCCGAAGTGTTGGCCATTGGCGTTTCCGGACAGCAACACGGGTTTGTCCCCCTGGATCGCCAAGGCGAGGTGATCCGGCCTGCCAAACTCTGGTGCGACACCAGCACCGCAGCCGAATGCGACGAGATCACCGCCACCCTCGGCGGCCCGAAAGCCACCCTCCGCGCCCTCGGCAATGCCGTGCTCCCCGGTTTTACCGCCGGCAAGATCCTCTGGCTCAAGAAACACGAGCCCAAGAACTTCGCCCGCCTCGCTACCGTCCTTCTCCCGCACGACTACCTGAACTGGTGGCTGACCGGAAACGCTTTCATGGAGTACGGCGACGCCTCCGGCACCGCCCTCATGGACGTGCGCAAACGCCGCTGGAACGACGCCGCTCTTCAGGCCATCGACCCTGACCTCGCCGGCAAGCTTCCCGCCTTGGCGCCCAGCGATCAACCGGCCGGCACCCTCACCGCCGCTGCCGCTAAAGCTCTCGGACTCCAACCCGGCGTCGTCGTCAGCGCCGGCGGCGGCGACAACATGATGGGCGCCATCGGCACCGGAAACACCCGGGACGGCGTCGTCACCGCCAGCTTTGGCACCAGCGGCACCATCTACGCCTCCACCGCCAAGCCCGTCACCGATCCCCGGGGCGAAATTGCCGCCTTCTGCGATTCCGCCAATCGCTGGTTGCCGCTGCTCTGCACCATGAACGTGACCGTGGCCACCGAGATGGTTCGGCGCGATTTTGGCCTGGATCACGCCGCCTTCGAGAAAACCGCGGCCAAGGCCCCCCCCGGCTCCGATGGCTTGATCCTCCTCCCCTACCTCGAAGGCGAACGCACTCCAAACGTACCCGAGGGCACCGGCGTGTTCTTCGGCGCCCGCCCGGCCACTTTCACCGCGCCTCACTTCGCCCGGGCGGCGATGGAAGGCGTCACCCTCGGCATGAACTACGGTCTCCGTCGCCTCGGCGAACTCGGAGTGACGGCCACCCAGGTCCGCGCCACCGGTGGCGGCGCCAACTCCAAACTGTGGCGCCAAATCATGGCGGATGTTTTCAATGCCGAAGTCGTAACCCTCCAAGTCGCGGAAGGCGCCGCCTTCGGGGCCGCCCTTCAAGCCCTCTGGTGCTGGCGCCTGACCCAGGGCGAAAAACTCGCCATCCACGACATCACGGACGCCTTCGTGAAATTGAATACCAGGGAAACCACCCGGCCCGATCCCACGGCCGTGGCGGTGTATCAGGAACTCCAGGCCCTGCAGGACACGATCAGCACTGCCCTGCGCCCCGCGTTCGCTCAACATCGGAGACTCGTGACCGCGGCTTGAGTTCACAACACCAAGCTCTCGACACCAATCTTGACCCCTGCGCGCGCTGCTTCTACGATGCCCGCCCATGTTGATCGTACTGCGGCATGCACTCTTCGTAGCGCTCGTAGGGGTAGTCCTCCCCAGCCGAGCCGAAGGTTCATGTCGCGGTTAGTTCCTTTTGCGACCCCAACCCACGGCCGGCACCGGTCGTGGGTTTTTTGTTGTCCCTCGACCGGCCCGGCCAAACCTGAATAGCACCGATGAGCAAAGTTAAAGCCACGCCCGCCCACAAACCGGCGGCCACTGCCAAACCGTCCGCCACAACCATCGCCAAGCCGGCCTCCAAGTCCCCAGGCGCAGCTTCCAAGTCCGAATCCATGTTCGGACGCGACATCTTCGTCGAAGCCCTCGAACGCGAAGGCGTCGATGTCATCTTCGCGTACCCGGGCGGCGCCAGCATGGAACTGCACCAGGCGCTCACCAAATCCCGGATCCGCACCATCCTCCCCCGGCACGAACAAGGCGGCAGCTTCGCCGCCGAAGGTTACGCCCGCTCCACCGGCAAAGCAGGCGTCTGCATGGCGACCAGTGGACCCGGCGCCACCAACCTGGTCACCGCCATCGCCGATGCCTTCATGGATTCCTGCCCCCTGATTGCCATCACCGGGCAGGTGCCCCAGGCGATGATCGGCCGCGGCGCCTTCCAGGAAACCGACATGATCGGCGTCACCCTCCCGATCGTGAAGCACTCCTACCTGATCACCGACATCAATGACATCCCCCGGATCGTCAAGGAGGCCTTCTACATTGCCCAGACCGGCCGCCCAGGCCCCGTCGTCATCGACTTCCCCAAGAACGTCCAGCAACTCAAGACCGTCCCCGTCTGGCCGTCCCTCGAAGACGTCAAATCCAAGCTCCGCGGCTACACGCCCGACATCTTCACCGATAACGACACGCTCAATCGCATTCTCGACCTCATCGAGCAGTCCGAACGTCCGGTCTTCTATACCGGCGGAGGCATCATCACCTCCGGCGCCTCCGACGAACTCCGCAAGTTCGCCGAAGCCGCTGGCATTCCGGTCACCACCACCATCATGGGCATCGGCGGGTTCCCCGAGGAAAGTGACCTCTCCCTCCGCTGGCTCGGCATGCACGGCGCCGCGTTCGCCAACTGGGCCGTCTCCGGCGAGTTCGTCCAGCGCAAGTCCCCCTCCGAACCGCTCGTCAGACTCAAGAACGGCGCTGACCTCCTGCTCGCCTTCGGCGTTCGCTTCGACGACCGCGTCACCGGGCATTTCGGCGAGTTCGCCAAAGAGGCCACCATCGTCCACGTCGACATCGACGCCTCGGAGCACAACAAGAACAAGCGCGCCCACCTCACCGTCCATAGCGACCTGCTCAATACCCTGTCGCGGCTGAACCAACTGCTCGCTGCCCGCGGCGGGATCAAGAAGCGTTTCGATCCCTGGCATGCCCAAATCCGTGAGTGGAAGGCCAAGGCCCCGTTCCAGTACACCACCAAGGCCGAAATCGTGGACTCCCCCCACATCAAGCCTTTTGCCAAGGAAGGTGAGGAATACATCCTCCCCCAGATGGTCATCGAAGAGCTCTACAAGATCACCAAGGGCGATGCCTACATCACCACCGGCGTCGGCCAGCACCAGATGTGGGCTGCTCAGTGGTACAAATACAAATTCCCCCGCCAGTTCATCACGTCCGCCGGCCTCGGCTCCATGGGCTTCGGCTACCCCTCCGCCCTTGGCATCAAGGTCGCCCATCCCGACAAGGAAGTCGTCGACATCGACGGCGATGGCTCCTTCCTGATGAACATCCAGGAACTCGCCACGGCCCACGTCGAAAAGATCGCCGCCAAGGCGGTCATTCTGAACAACCAGCACCTCGGCATGGTCATGCAGTGGGAAGACAACTTCTACGACGGCAATCGCGGGCACACCTACCTTGGTAATCCCGCCGACCGCACCCAGGTCTACCCGGACTACGTCAAAGTCTGTAACAGCTTCAACGTTCCCTGCGAACGCGTTGTGTACCGCAAAGACCTCCGCGCAGCGCTCCAGCGCATGCTTGACGCCAAGACGCCTTACGTGCTCGACGTCGTCACGCCCTACACGGAACACGTACTCCCCTTCATCCCGGCCGGCCGCACCGTCGCCGACATGATTTGGAAGGCGTAGGCCACGGACAACGCTCACTCCATGCCCGTTGTCCTTGCCCCCTTCACCCATTCCCGAAAGCCCGGCAGCCGGGACGTCAGCCACGGCCGAATTCGCTCACAGCGCATCGACGAATCCATCGGCCGCGGCGGTCCCTGGTAATCCCGGATCGAGGATGGTTCCAGTAAACCCCGCAGTTCCGGGTGCAGTTCAGCCACCAGATTTCCAATCTCCCAACGTGAAAGTTTCTCGGATCCCGCCACATGAAAGATCCCGGCCGGCGGCTCGAGGCAGTCACGTTCCAACAGGCCATTGACCAAATCCCACGTCGCCCGGGCCGTCTCGACCCACGGAATCGGACTGCGATACTCGTCGGTGAACAGCTTCAGCCGCCGACCTTCCGCCGCAGCCCTCAACATGTCCTCGTTGAACGACCGATCCCCGGTCGGTGACCTCCCATAGTTCAAGGTGGTCCTCAATACGATGTGACGAGGGTTCTCCAGCGTGACGAGTTCACCCTCCCGCTTCGTCTCGGCATACACACCGCGCGGACGCGGCTCGTCGTGCTCCGTGTACCAACCGCGCTGTCCGTCGAAAAGCAGGTCGGTTGAAAAAAAGACAAAGAATGCATCCGCCGCCAACTGGGCCAACCGCCGTGTCACCTCCACATTCAACTGCCGGGCAAGTACCGGCTCCACCTCGCAGAGCGGCCCCCGCGTCAGACCCGCACAATGGATGATCACCAGGGGTTTTTCCTGCTCGAACCGCCGCGTCACCGAGGCTGCGTCCGTGAGGTCCAGCTCCCGCCTTTTCAGCGGGATCACTCTCCATTCGGGGGCTCGAAGGGGCGCCTGATGCACCAGTTCGGCCCCGATGAGACCTCCGGCCCCTGTCACCCAGACCTCCTTCGCCAATCGATCCATGGAGACAGACGCATTCACGCTTGAATGGGAACGCGGAAGGCCGGGCAACGGTGCGAATGCCCTGGAACTTCGTGCAGCTCGGTGAACCGAACGCGCCCCAGTGTGAGCTGCCCGTTTCGGTGGTTTTCGCTTGGCCCCTGAACGTCGCGAGACCGCGGTTGATCGTTCTTCTCGTTCCCAACCATGACTGACATTAGGCACGACGCAGGCACGGGACAAGCTTCGCCTCCACCGGGAAGGAGAAGCCCATCCCCACTCAAAGACCCCATCGGAACTCCGTGTCGTCCCGGTCTCCGGCGCGAAGCGCCCATTTCAGTCGATCAATCGCCGCGTCAGATCGCCGTAGGCGTCAATCCGCCGATCTCGCAGGAACGGCCAATGGGTCCGGGTCACGTCCACCTTCCCGAGATCCACCGGCACCAGGAGATTCTCAGGCCGGTCCACCGACGCCTTCCCCAGAATCTGCCCGCTCGTGCCCGCCACGAAGCTCTGGCCCCAGAACTCGATCCCATCACCGCCGATCGGTTGCTCCAGCCCGATCCGGTTCGCCACCGCGACATAGCACCCATTCGCCACCGCGTGGCTCCGCTGGATGATCTCCCAAGCCCCGTGCTGGTGTTCGCCGTATTCCGATTTTTCCTTCGGATGCCAGCCGATCGCCGTCGGGTAGAACAGGATCTCGGCCCCTTGCATCGCCGTCAGCCGGGCGCCTTCCGGATACCATTGGTCCCAGCAAATCAGCACCCCGATCCGGCCAAACCGGGTCGTCCACGCCCGAAACCCGAGGTCACCTGGGGTGAAGTAGAACTTCTCGTAAAACAGCGGGTCGTCGGGAATGTGCATCTTCCGGTAGATGCCCAGCAACGAACCGTCCGCGTCGATGATCGCCGCCGTGTTGTGATAGACCCCGCTAGCACGCTTTTCGAACAGCGACACCACCACCACCACCCCCCGCCGCTTGGCCAACCGGCAAAACGCCTCCGTGCTTGGGCCCGGGATGGGTTCGGCCAGCTCGAAGTTTGCGTGGTCTTCGTTCTGGCAAAAGTACTGCGACCGAAACAGTTCCTGGGTGCAGATGATCTGGGCGCCGGCCTTGGCCGCCCGTTCGGCCGCATCCAGGGTCCACTTGAGATTCTCGCGAGGGTCCGCCGAGCACGCGTGCTGCAGCAAACCCAGGGTCACTTCGGAGGATGAACGCCGAGTCCGGATGCTTTTCATGAAGAGTCCTTGATTCCACCCCGCCCTATTTCTTGCCGGGATTCAGCACGATCGTCGACCCGCGCCGAACCTCGCTCGGATGACGGGGAACGTCCTGCCCGAACAATTCCCGGACATAAAGACCCAACTTTTCGTTGGTCGGTCCAAACCCGGGCTCGTATAGGTACCGCTCTAGTTCGCCCAGCAGCTCTTCCGCGGTCTGGTACCGCTGCTTCGCATCCCGCTCCAGCATGCGCTGAAGAATCCCGTTGAGACGCCCATCGATCCTTCCGTCGACGTCCGAGAACCGGGGAATGGGCTGCGTCAGGATGCGCTCCCGGGATGCCTCCGGGGTTTCGCCATGAAAGATGTTCGTGCCCAACAGCAGATGCGCCAACACCACCCCCGATGAAAAAATGTCCGACCGCCCGTCGGTGACCTGGAAGTCCGCCTGTTCCGGGCTCATGTAGTCTGCCTTGCCGACCACGACCTCCCCTTCTTCATGTTGCAGGAAGCCGCGGGCTTTCGCGATGCCGAAATCCGTCAGCTTCACATCGCCTTCGAACGCGATCATGACGTTCTTGAAGCTGACGTCCCGATGCACGATCCCCAGCGACCGGCCGTCACCACCCTTCTTCGCATGCGCGTAGGAGAGGCCGCGAGCCACCCGGCTCACGATGAACACCGCCAGATCCACCGGCAACGGTCGCTTCTTGCTGTCCTGCTGATCCATCAGCGCGTCCAGGTTCACCCCGTTGATCAATTCCATTGCGATGAACACCTGCCCGCCCGATTCCCCAAGATGATAGGTCTGAACGATGTTGGTATGGATCAGATCCGCCACCAGCTTCGCTTCCCCAATGAAGTTCTCGACAAAGCTCCCCTGGCTCGCGAACTGCGATCGAATCACCTTCATCGCGACGCGCTTTCGGAATCCGTGCGCCCCCAACTGCTCTGCCTCGTACACAATGCCCATCCCGCCCTCAGCAATCTGACGGACTACCTCGTACCGAAATGCATGTTCGATCGTGAAAAGCGCCACAGCCCAGCCATCGTGCGGACCCTCGCCGATGAGTCAAGGTTCCGGGAGGCGAACACCCCTCGAATCACGAGGAACCACCGCCCCCCGCGCCAATCCCCACATCAACCCCGTCAACACTGCCAGCACGATGACCACCGGCACGTATACCGCACTGACAGCATCCGCCAGGCGCTGAATCCCGGCCCGACTGTTCTGGGCCCGTTCCACCGCCGCAACGATCTGCGCCAATGCCGTCGACTCCCCGGTCGACTCCACCCGCACCACCAGGCGTCCATCGACATTCGACGTCCCGGCAAACACCTTCGATCCTGCCGACTTTTCCACCGCCTTCGCTTCACCCGTCAGCATCGCTTCGTCCACCGCCGACCCACCCTCGATCACTTCACCGTCGGTGGGCACCCGCTCTCCAGGCCGCAAGACAATCCGATCCACGGGAAGCAACGCCGAAACCGCGATGCTCGATTCCTCGCCGCCCACCCCCAGCCGCCGGGCCGTCGACGGCGCCAATCCCACCAGCGCACGAATCGCGCCCGTCGCCCGTTACGATGCCAACGCTTCCAGCCAATGGCCGACGCTGATCAGGGTGATGATCGCCGCCGACTCCATGAAGTAGACGTGTCCTCCCGTACCGCTGAGAACCACCCACACACTGAACCCGAACGCCGCCGACGAGCCCAGTGACACCAGCGTGTCCATGCTCGATGCGCCCCGATGGAGTTGAGCCCAGGCCCCGCGGTAGAATCGTGCCCCGCAAATCACCTGAACCGGCAACGTCACGATGAATGCCACCCACCCGAACCATCGCTCATGCGCCCATCCGAACCCCCACTCCGCCACCATCAGGAACAGCGTCACCGCACCACCCCCTGCCACGTTCCTCCACCAACCATGCCCCGCGGAAACCGGTTTCTCCGACTCGGAACCCCCCGCCGGCTCTTGAACAGGGCTCGCGTGAAACCCGGCCTTGCCGACCGCTTCAACGACGGCCGACACATCCTGGTTGCCGTTGGAGTCCCAACGCAGGGTCAGTCGTCCGCGCCCTAGATCCTCAGTGGCTCTGGAAACTCCAGGAACGCCTTCTGCCGCCTCCCGCGCATGCCGGACGCAATTCTGGCACGTCATCCCATCGACGCGAAACGTCGACAACGACGCGGACGGGGTTTAAGGCACGTCGCTCATCGTCCCGTCCCCTCCCATGGCCAGTGCGTTTCCAGACCCTGTTCACGAATCCACCCCTGAAACTCACCCAACAACGCCGGGGTCTCCCGGACGGCCCGGGCGCTAACCTTCTTGTGCATCGCGAACGCCACCAGGGAACCCACTGCTTCGCCGATCGACCATTCGACGGGATGCAGGCGGTACGCCCCGTTGGTCACATGCGTCGTGCCAATGTTCTTGTTCGCAGGCAACAGGTTCTCCACCCGCTCGGGCAGCAACGCTCCCAGCGGGATTTGAAACGGCAAGGCGTCGAAGTCGATGTAGTTGTCCCCCGATGTGCTGGGATGCAGATCGATCGGGTACTGACCAATCCCCACCGAGTCGAAGTAGGCCTCACTTCGGACTTCGGACTCCTTGTTGCCCAACGCCTCCGCCCGCGCCTGGGTCCCCAGGTCCTGTTCACGAATCGTGAACAGCGCGCGGATGCGGCGGGACTCTCGCACATACGGTGCCTTCGCCAACCCATCCTCCGTCCCCATCATATCCGGCCGCAGCCGCAACCCAGGCCAACCCGTCTTCCCATCCGCCCGCGGCATCTCGGTCTGCATCCAATACAGCAACGAAAGGCTCAATTGCTTGGCCCGATCGACGTGCCGCTCGCGCTCCGCGTCTTCCACCCCGACCAAAGGCCCCAGCAAATAGTCGTTTTGTGGCCAATTGATCAGCGAAATGTCTCCGGGATACGTGCCCGATTGAAAATTCCCGGCTGCCGCAATTCGACGATAGACCCAAAGGTTCAAATGCGGCCCGGCCTTCTCGTCTGCCGGATGAAAACCCAGCGCCCGACGTTCCAAAGTCTGCGGATTGGAATATTCCAAGCTCAGCAACCGTCCCGGCCAGGCTGGCTTCAATGCCGGAACATACTCACGCCAGAAGGCGTATTCCCGCGGACGTTCGATCGTGTGGTCCTCCCCCGCCACGTGATCGACCGCGAAACACATCGTGAACGCCTGCTGATTGCCCTCATCGGCCTTCTCCGGCGCATGCGGCTCACCCGTCGCAGCCCGGCCCTCGGCGCCCATCCGATGTTCCACCCTCGCCAGAGGAAGCAGTTCCCCCAATTCCGTCGCATCCAGAATCCACGGAGCACGGAGCACTTTCTCCCTCCCGCTTCGCAGGCTGCGTACCGCCACCGATCGCACCCGGTCGCCATCCACTTCCACCGCGATGGCCCGATGTTCGCGCAACAGCGTCAGACGCCCCCCGCCCACGGACGGCGCCAACATCCCTTCCAACACCGCCAGGGCCACCCGCGGTTCATGGCACAGTCGCGAAACCATCCCTCCGCCAGGATTCAGAAACGGCTGAGCCCGCGCCGTCTCGGTCAGTGGAAAATGTCTCCGGTAATACTCCCGAATGCCGTCCCGCAGGGCTCGATAACTCCGGGTGCAACCAAACTGCTCGATCCACCGATGCTCGTCCGGGGGCACGCCCTGCGCGGTCAACTGCCCACCCACCCAATCCGTCTCTTCCGTCAGGATCACCCTCAACCCGTTCCGACACGCCGCCAATGCCGCAGCCAGTCCACCCAGTCCACCCCCGCAGATCACCACGTCCGCTGAAAGTTCCCGACCTCGGCCAGCCCCCAACACGTCCGCTCCCAGGCCGCGAAGAATCATGCCCGTCCACGCCGCCGCTCCCAGACCCGCTCCCGCCTTCCCCAGAAAGGCCCGCCGTCGCATGCCGTCTTCACGGTTGGATTCACGTCGCCCGCGCATGCCGAACTCTACGCCGACTGCCCCGGCCGCGAAAGCTTCCGCTCAACCGCGCCGACGCACTCGCCATGCGTCGGCCGGGTTGGACCGGGTCAACCGGTTCAGGTTCGCTTCCCCAAATCCGGCATCGCGCAAATCCATCAATAACCGCTCAAAGATCGCGCTGTACGGCGCTGGATTCCCATTCCCAAACAGCTTCAGTTCAGAGCCTGCCGGCGCATCGCCTTCCACCGCCCATCCGTCGTCATGCGACACAAGCACCCGCCCCAGGGTTCCAGCCTCCCGATGCGCCACCAGAAAGTTCCGATAGCGTTCGGGATTCCGCGTCGCCAGGGAGTAGCCATCCAGGCTGATCCAGACACCGCGCTTCGCGAGTTCGATCTGGACCGGCCCCGGATCATTCTGGGCGTGCACCCAGACGAGCGCCGAGGGAGCCACACCTTCTTCGCCCAGAATGCGCACTTCGTCCTTGGCCGCCTCGCCATCCCCCGTATGCACGGCGATCGTCAGTCCGGTCTCGCGATGAACCCGACAGGCCGCCCGTAAAAGCTTGGCGTGAAGATCCGACAGCCGTCCGTTCCCGGTGCCCAGCTTGATGAAGCCCGGTCGGACCCCCGTGCCCTCGATGCCTTCCTCCCATTCCTTGCGCCAACGTTCGGCCAGTGCATCAGCCGACTCCGTGAACGCGTGGCGCGGCAGAAACTTGTTGTCCACCGCCCCGTAATACCCCGTGTTGGTCAGAATCCGAACCCCGCTCGCCTCGCTCAACCTCCGCAGCAGAAGCACGTCACGACCGATATGCGCGGGTGTGCACTCAACCAGCAATCCCACACCCCGTTGAGCCAGTTTATCGAAATGCGGCGCAATCAAATCGAAGGCCTTCCCGCGATCGTAACGCGGCACCGGGAGCTTCTCGGCACCCAGAAAATCCGTCGTCACATGCTCGTGAGACAGGATCGTCCGAGCCGACAGACTCCGAACGCTCCCGGTGACCGTCATCCACTGGTCGGCAGGGTTGACTGGAGGTTCCGCTGCACGCGCAGAGCCGGTCGCCAGGACGCACCCTGCCGCCGACAGCACGCTGGACTTCAGGAATATCCGACGCGTCCAACCGCAGTCAGTTGTTTCCAGACAACGCCGTTGAGCTCCCATTGCGGTGATCGATTGCATTGAAGGTGGCTGGAGCCTACTCACCCACCGGCCATCGCGCCAACCACCACGAACGGTTCCTTGCCCAGGAGCACCGCCTCCGGGAGCACCGTGTCCGGCGTTTCCAGAGACAAGTCCTCTTTGCAGGCAAAGAACCGGATGAAGGCACGGCGCTTCAGCGTGCCATGGTCTCGGATGGTCCCGCGAAGCATCGGATACGCCGCTTCCAACGCGTCCAGAACTGCACGCATCGTGACCGGTTCCGGCACGTCGATAGGAAAGCCGAAGTCACTTGGAAGGTTGCCACTGACCTCGGTCCAAAGCGCACCCGCATTGTCCGTGCGCATCACGTCCCAGTGCTTCTGCATGAACAACACCCCGGGACGCGACGGATGCATCGCGATCCGATGGACGCAATGCCCCACGTCCGCATCGGGATCCGGCAGCTCGTGCTGCGATTTCAGGCCCTGATTGATGGGCAGCCACGTCGTGCCGCCGTCATCGGTCCGAAAGGCGCCCGCCGCCGAAATCGCGATGTAGATGCGGCCGGGATTGGTGGGATCGAGCACAATCGTGTGCAGCCCCATCCCTCCCGCCCCGGGCTGCCAGAGGTGCCCTTTGGCGGCACGCAAACCGGGGAGTTCCTTCCAGATCTTGCCGCCGTCGACAGTTTTGAAGAGGGCCGCATCCTCGGCCTCTGCGTAGACCGTGTCAGGATCGGTCAGGGACGGTTCGATGTGCCCGATGCGCTTGAACTCCCACGGATGCTGCGTGCCGTCGTACCACTTATGCGTCCCCACCTCGCCGTCGTACACGAAACGATTGCTCTCACCCTTCGGGAACTCGCCCGGTGCCGGCAACGTCTCGCCGCCCGGAGTGCTCCACGTCTTCCCACCATCGTCGGAACGCTGGATCAACTGCCCAAACCAACCGCTCGACTGCGATGCGTAAATCCGGTTCGGGTCCACCGGCGAACCCTTCAGGTGATACATCTCCCAACCCGCGAAATGCGGTCCGCTGACCTCTCACGTCTCACGCTTGCCGTCGGCCGTAAGTATAAAGGCACCCTTCTTCGTTCCTACCAGCACTCGGATCGTGCTCATGCTTTAGTCGTCAATTGTTGAATTTCAGCTCAAGTGCACCGAGGACGCGACGAACGAAAGAGCCATTTCAGGACATCCGCGGCAAACTTTCTTCTTATTCTCAGCATTCCGGTTCCAGCACGGGAGCCTTTCCAGGTTCGGAGGCGCATCCCCTTCGGCTCCCACCTCCACGACCTTTAAAACGGTAACGGCCCCACGACACGCAGTTTGACCTGCGTGCCCTCGTACACGACATCCAACCGCTTGCCACCTGCCTCATTCCTTCCCTGCCGGCAAGGTTCGAAGCAGCTCCATTGCCTCATCCCGCACCCGTCGCTCCGCCGCACCTGCGGCCAATCGCGACAAAGCCGCCCGAACCGCTTCTGTTTCCGAATCCTGAACTTTCGTCGGTGTTCCCCCGGCAACCGATGCCACCTCGGCTGGGGTGGAACTACTCAACCGCTCCGCCATTGACTCCAGCACGCCACGGACATCTTCCCGCTGCGACGGCTCCTTCGCAGCCACGAACCACTCGACCACCGACCGTAGATGACGCCCGTCCGCCAGGTTGCCCAGGGCCTGCAACGCTCCAGGCTGGA